>MDTG01378463.1_pt1 | contig 37088 bp, 39 predicted proteins | sample 811421 | NCBI WGS metagenome assembly MDTG01 (sample SAMN05326645, study PRJNA326480) | marine metagenome | isolation source: seawater | place: Pacific Ocean: South East | collected 2011
CCTGCGGAACCTAAAACCACAGCAGAGCAACCTCAAGAAACACCTCAAGCATCTGCAGAACCGCCTGCGGAACCTAAAACCACAGCAGAGCAACCTCAAGAAACACCTCAAGCATCTGCAGAACCGCCTGCGAAACCTAAAACCACAGCAGACCAAACCCAAGAAAAACCTCAAGCATCTGCAAAGCCACCCGCTGAACAACCTCAAGAAGCACCTGGATCTGCAAGTAAAGATAACAAAACTCAAGGAGAAAAATCAGAATAGAAAAAGTAACCTAAAACAAACTCCAACATTAAAGAATAATTGGATCAAAATTCTTATACCACTTACAATAAAGAAATAAATGATAACTAATTTCAAGAGGATAAAAATATAAAAAAAATACATGATAAAGTAATAGTCGCTAAATTTGGTAAAATTCACGGAGTAAAAGGGAACATTCATGTACAAAGTTTTCTATCAAGAAAAGAGGATATCCTTAATTACAAAAAATTTTTTGTTGAAGGAGCTCAAGAGATAAATATTAAATTTACCGTATCATCAAGTAAGATTCTCGGTTTCATTGAATCCAAGAACACACCTCAAGAAATTAAAGGATTTGTTGGAAAACTAATTTCAATTAAAAAAGATAATTTACCGAAACTATTAAAAGATCAATACTATTTTAATGACTTAATTGGTCTTGAAGTTTTCGTTTCTGATGTACTATTTGGAAAAGTAACAGATGTAAAAAATCATGGAGCAGGAGATTATCTTGAGGTTTTAAAAGGAAAAAATGAAGTTCTAATTCCTGTTAATAATGATCACATTTTAGATATTGATATAAAAAATAAAATAATATTAAACCCCCAATATTATGAAATTTAAAATTCTTACCCTGTTTCCAGAATTATTTCCTGGCCCCCTAAAGCACTCACTAACAGGTAAAGCCTTGCAAAAGCGTAAATTTATAATTGATACGATCAATATTCGTGACTTTTCTGATAAAAAATCAAACGCTGTTGATGATACACCATATGGAGGAGGAGCTGGTATGATAATCAAAGCTGACGTGATGCAAAAAGCATTAGATCATGCAAGTATTGGATTAGGAGAAAAGAGTAAAATTATATATCTGTCACCTGGTGGTAAACAACTAAATTCAAAGATAATTAGTAGATTGCAAAAATTTAAAGAATTGGTTTTGATATGCGGAAAATACGAAGGAATTGATCAGAGATTCATTGAAAAAAATAAAATTGAGGAAATTTCTATTGGAGATTATGTTTTATCTGGTGGCGAACTAGCATCATTTATTTTAATTGATACTTGCGTAAGATTGATTCCTGAAGTATTAGGTAATAAAGAAAGTTTAAAATCTGAGAGTTTTCAAGATAATTTACTTGAATATCCTCAATATACCAAACCTGCAGATTGGGAAGGTATGAAGGTACCAAGTGTTCTTTTAAAAGGAAACCATCAGGAAATTTCAGATTGGCGATTGCAAAAGTCAATTGAAAAAACTAAAACAGTTAGACCAGATTTATTAAAGTTATATAAGAGAAAGATAAAGGGGGAAAAATGAATATACTGGAAAAATTTGAGAAAAATCACCTAAATGAACTCCAATCAAATAAAAATCTCCCTGCTTTTAGCCCAGGCGATACTCTTAAAGTTCATCTAAAAGTTAAAGAAGGCGAAAAAGAGAGAATTCAAATATTTGAAGGCGTTTGCATAGCAAAAAAAAACGCAGGTATAAATTCCTCGTTTACTGTAAGAAAAATCTCCTATGGAGAGGGAATTGAAAGGGTTCTACCATTGTTTTCACCCCAAATAAATACAATTGAAGTAGTAAAGATTGGAGCTGTTCGAAGATCAAAGCTTTACTATCTTCGTGAAAGAAGTGGGAAATCAGCCAGAATTGCTGAAAAAACAGTAACTAATGAGCAACCAAAAAATCAAGAATCAAAGGAAGACAAAAGTGACTCCACCAAACAAAATGCTGCGAAGTCTAAAACTAACATTAGTGAACCAACAAACCCAAGTGATAAAGATGTCACTATTGAAAAAAAATAATACTTTTTAGATTTTCTTTAGGTTATATATTTACTATATGAAACCTAAAACTCTATTTGATAAAATTTGGAATAGCCACCTTATTGAAGAACAGGATAACGGAACTTGCTTGATATATATAGACAGACATCTTGTTCACGAAGTTACAAGCCCGCAAGCCTTTGAGGGTTTAAGAAATAGTAAAAGAATTGTTCGAAGACCAAAACAAACATTTGCAGTTGCAGATCACAATGTCCCAACCAGTGATAGGTCAAACGGTATCGAAAACAGAGAAAGTAGAATTCAAGTAGAAACATTAGAAAATAATTGCAAAGAATTTAACGTAAACCTTTTTCCACTTCTCGACAAAAGACAAGGAATTGTACACATCGTAGGACCAGAACAAGGAATCACTCAACCTGGCATGACAATCGTATGTGGTGACAGTCATACAGCTACACATGGCGCCTTTGGAGCTTTAGCATTTGGAATTGGAACAAGTGAAGTTGAGCATGTTTTAGCAACTCAGACATTAATTCAGAACCCAGCAAAAAATATGAGAATTAATGTCAAAGGGAGTTTGAGTCCAAGTGTCACATCAAAAGATATTATTTTGAAAATCATTGGGAAGATCGGAACAGCTGGTGGAACTGGTTATGTCATAGAGTACTCTGGAGAAGCAATTAGTAATTTATCAATGGAAGGAAGAATGACTATTTGTAATATGAGTATCGAAGGTGGTGCTAGGGCAGGTCTTATTGCACCTGATCAGAAAACTTTTGATTATATTAAAGGAAGACCCTACGCACCTAAAGCAGATAATTGGGATGAAGCAATTTCTTATTGGAAAACTCTTCCTTCTGACCAAGGTTCAAAATATGATAAAGAAGTTGAGATTAAAGCTAGTTCAATTGAACCTCAAGTTACATGGGGAACTAGCCCTCAAGATGTGGCACCTATTAATGGACAAATTCCTGACCCCAGAGATGTAAAGGATCTTAATAGAAGAAAAGCCATAAAAAGGTCATTAGAGTACATGGGACTCAAACCTAAGCAAAAAATCAAAGACATTAAAATTGACCGAGTTTTTATCGGATCTTGCACAAATGGAAGAATTGAAGATTTACGTGAAGTTGCAAAAGTTGTTAAGGGTAAAAAAGTTACTGTTAACTCAATGATTGTACCTGGATCTGGGTTAGTTAAACAACAAGCTGAAAAAGAAGGTATAGATAAGATATTAATAAGTGCAGGGTTTGACTGGAGAGAACCTGGATGTTCAATGTGTCTAGCAATGAACCCTGATCAGTTAAAGCCCAAGGAAAGATGTGCGTCAACTTCAAATAGAAATTTTGAAGGAAGACAGGGAAGAGAAGGAAGAACACATCTTGTAAGTCCAGCGGTAGCTGCTGCAACAGCAATCAAAGGCAAACTTAGCCTAGTAGAAGATATTTGATGCAAAAGTTTAATTTTCTGAAAGGCAAGGCCGCACCGCTTCCAATGATAAACGTAGATACTGACATGATAATACCAAAACAGTTTTTAAAAACTATAAAAAGGTCTGGATTAGGCAAAAACCTTTTTCACGAATTGAGATATGATTTAAATGGGAATATAAAAAATGACTTCGTATTAAACTGGGATTATTACAAAGACTCAACAATTTTAATTGCGGGTGAAAACTTTGGTTGTGGAAGCAGCAGAGAACATGCTCCATGGTCGCTGCTTGACTTTGGTTTTAGATGTATTATTGCCCCAAGTTTTGCTGATATTTTTTTTAATAATTGTTTTAAAAATGGAATACTTCCTATAAAATTAAATAATCACAACACAGATTATTTGTTGGAAGAGGCAAAAAATAAAAAATTGATTTCTGTTGACCTAGAAAAGCAAACAATTACGACCGAGAATAAAACCATAATAAATTTTGAAGTTGATTCATTCAGAAAGAAATGTCTCTTGGAGGGCTTAGATGATATTGCTTTGACAATGAAAAACTCAAAAAAAATAGATATTTATGAAGAAAAAGTTATTAAATCGAAATCATGGCTAGCTCTTTAATCAAACGTTAAAACCTCCAGTATTGCAATGAAAAAAAATTTAAATATTTCCTTACTTCCAGGTGATGGAATAGGAAAAGAAATATCAGAGGAAGCAATAAAAGTAATTAATTGGATTTCAAAAAAATTCAACTTTAACATTCAAGTTATAACTGAATCTGTTGGTGGAGACTCAATTGATAAATTTGGTTCACCACTTACGGATGAGACACTAAATCGCCTTAAAAAATCTGAAGCTATAATTTTAGGGGCTGTTGGAGGTCCAAAATGGGAAAAGTTAAAATTCGAAAATAGACCAGAAAGAGGTCTTCTTAAAATAAGAAAAGAGCTGGATTTATTTGCAAATTTTAGACCCGCATTAGTTTTTGACTCACTTATTAATGCCTCCAGTCTTAAACCTGAAATAATCAAGGATTTAGATATTTTAATTATAAGAGAGTTGACAGGAGGCATTTATTTCGGAGAACCAAGAGGGGTTGAAAAAATTGATAAAGATAATTTAAGAGGCTTTAATACACTTTCATACACTACACATGAAATCGAACGTATTGCTAAAGTTGCTTTTGAAACAGCGATGAACAGATCAAAAAAATTGTGTTCCATTGACAAAGCAAATGTTCTTGAGTCTACAGAGCTTTGGCGAGATGTAGTTACTCATACCTCCAGAAAATTTCCAAATGTTGAACTTTCGCACATGTATGTTGATAATGCTGCAATGCAGTTAGTTAGATGTCCTAAACAATTTGATGTAATTGTAACAACCAATATGTTTGGTGATATTTTATCTGATTGTGCGTCAATGCTTACAGGGTCGTTAGGCATGCTTCCATCTGCATCCATAGGGTTTACAGAGAATGGTGAAAAAAAAGCTATGTATGAGCCTGTTCACGGATCTGCTCCAGATATTGCAGGTAAAGGTATATGTAATCCATTAGCCATGATTTTGAGTGTGAGTATGATGTTTAAATATTCTTTTAACAATCAATTTATATATGAGCTCATAAATAAAGCGGTAAGTTCTGTTTTGTCTAGGGGTTTTAGAACAAAAGATATTTCAAGCAATGGATCACAGGAAATATCAACAAGTCAAATGGGTAACGAAGTTATAAAGGAACTAGAAAATGAAAAAATATAATATTGCAGTTGTAGGAGCAACTGGAAATGTAGGAAGAGAAATTCTTAACATACTTGATTCAAGAAAATTTCCCTTCGATAAAATTGTTGCCTTAGCCTCCAACAAATCAGAAGGAACAAAAATATCTTTTGGAGTCGATAACGAAGTAATAGTTCAGTCTCTAGAAAAATTTACGTTTAAAGATATTAATCTCGTTCTTTCATCTCCAGGTTCAAAAATTTCAGAAAAATTTGTTCCTAAAGCAACCAAAAGCGGTGCATTTGTTATTGACAATACGTCTTTCTTTAGAATGAAAAAGGATATTCCTTTAATTATTCCTGAAGTGAATCCTGACGAAATTTCTAATGCAAAGAAAAAAATAATTGCAAATCCAAATTGTTCAACAATTCAAATGTTAGTTGCTTTAAAACCAATTCATGATCTTTTTAAAATAAAAAAAATAATTGTCTCAACATATCAGTCAACTTCCGGCGCAGGAAAATCAGCCATGGATGAACTTTTTCATCAAACTCTGGATGTATATAAAAATAAACCATTGGTTCCAAAAAAATTTTCTAAAAGAATTGCATTTAATCTTATACCTCACATTGATGATTTTTTAGATGATGGCAACACAAAAGAGGAAAATAAAATGATTGAAGAAACAAGAAAAATCATGGACTCCAAAATTGAAGTGTTTTCTACATGTGTAAGAGTTCCTGTTTTTGTCGGGCATGGTGAATCAATTTATGTAGAAACAGAAAAAACAGTTGATCTAAAAAAACTTACAACTAAGATTAAAAAAATGGCTGGTTTGTCTTTAGTTGACAAAAGAGTGGATGGTGGTTACGTAACACCTGATGAGTCAGCTGGCGAGGATGATGTTTTTATTAGTAGAATGAGATTAGGTACTAATAAAAAATCTCTAGGTCTTTGGGTTGTTGCAGATAACCTCAGAAAAGGTGCTGCGTTAAATACAGTGCAAATAGCAGAATTACTATTGAGAAAAAAAATTATATGAACAAAAATTTCAAAAGTCGATATTTTGAAGACTACAAATTAAATGAAGAAATAGAGCATAGTGTTCCAAGAACAATAACTGAAGGAGATGTATCTATATATTTATCAACAACAGGAAGTAGATTTCCAATAAATTATTCAGTTAAGTTTTCTAGAGAAATTGGTTATAAAAAGACGCCGGTAGATGATATTTTGTTATTTCATTTAGTTTTTGGACGAACTGTGCCGGATTTATCTCTTAACGCAATCGCGAACCTTGGTTATGCAGGAGTTGTTTTTAATAAACCAGCATACATTGGCGATACAGTAAATGCGCGTTCAAAGATAATCGGTCTTAAAGAAAATTCAAATGGAAAGACAGGAACTGTGTATGTTAAATCCATTGGAACCAATCAAAATGGAGAAGTTGTTTTGACTTATTTTAGATGGTTAATGATGAGAAAAAAAAAAGAAGGTATGATAAACTCTTTCAAAAATGTTGTTCCCAATTTACCAAAAAAAGTGGAGACGTCAGAATTTATAATACCTGAGAGTCTCAATTTAGAAAATTGGTCTTCAGAAATATCAGGAAGTCCATTTTATTTTGAGGACTTTGAAGAAGGAGAGGAAATTCATCATCTTGATGGCCAGACAATTGAAGAGGCTGAGCATCAGTTAGCGACACGTTTATACCAAAATAATGCCAGAGTTCATTTTAACCATCATATTGAAAAAGATGGTAGATTTGGGAAAAGAATAATTTATGGAGGGTATATTATATCTCTCGCAAGAGCTATAAGCTGCAACGGTTTTGCAAATACATTTAAAGTTTCAGCAATACATAACGGAAAACACTCGTCCCCAACTTTCTCTGGTGATACTATTTATGCTTGGTCAAAAATTATCAAAAAGGAAAAACTAACTAACTCTATTGGAAGTATGATGATAAGAACCCTTGCTTCAAAAAATAATTCCGAAATGGTTTTTCCTGATAAAAACAACTTAACAGAGAATATAGTTCTTGATTTGGAATATTCTGTACTAATACCTATTATAAAAAAATGAAAAAAGAAGATTTACCAATTTCTCCCCATCTTCAAATATACAAACCACAGATTACCTCACTTTTGTCTATCTCACATAGAGTTACAGGTTTTGCACTTAACCTATCACTAATAATTTTGGTTTCGGGTCTTCTTTGCATTACATTAGGAGAAGCATACTTTTTATTTTTTATTAAGATATTAAGTACTATACCTTTAAAGATAGTACTTTTTTTAACACTTCTCGGTTTTTCTTATCATTTACTTAATGGAATAAGGCATATTTTCTGGGACTTTGGATTTTTTTTAGAAAACAGATCTTCAGCAATATTTGGATACTTTGTGATTATTCTATCACTAATATCTAGTGTAAGTTTTTCAATTTTAATTGGTCTTTTCTCATGAAAATTAATTACACTTCAAAATGGTTGCTTCAAAAAGTTTTTGCAGTTTTATTCTTAATAGCAATTTCATATACAATTTATTCAGCAAGTGGCATAGAATTTAATAATTATGAAGTTGTTGTGCTTTGGTTTAAGGATTACATGAACTCTTTGGCTGTTTTAATTTTGTTTACATCCGTCTTTTTACATTCAAATATAGGGTTGACTTCAATAATAGATGATTACTTTCATGACCAAGACATTAAGGATAAAATTTTACTAATAAAAAACTTTTTCTTTGCAGTTCTATTCTTTATAACAATATTTAGTTTAACCAAATTATTATTTTGATGAATGATATTGAAAAATTAGATTTTGACGTTGTTGTCGTTGGTGCGGGTGGCTCTGGGCTAAGAGCTGTCATGGGCTGTGCATCCTCAGGCTTAAAAACAGCTTGTATATCCAAGGTATTTCCTACTAGAAGTCACACAGTTGCCGCACAGGGTGGAATTAGTGCAGCATTGGGAAATATGGGAGAAGATGATTGGAAATGGCATATGTACGATACTGTAAAGGGATCAGATTGGCTTGGAGATCAAGACGCCATTGCATTTATGTGTAAAGAAGCCCCAAAAGCTGTTATAGAACTTGAGCATTTTGGGGTACCTTTTTCTAGAACCGATAAAGGTAAAATATACCAAAGACCGTTTGGTGGTATGACAACGCATTTTGGCGAAGGAATTGCTCAGAGAACTTGTGCTGCAGCCGATCGAACTGGACATGCTATGCTTCACACACTTTATCAACAATCTTTATCAAACAATGCTGATTTTTTTATTGAATATTTTGCCATAGACTTAATCATGAACGAAAAAAATGAATGCACTGGTGTTCTGACATTTAACCTTCATGATGGAAAATTTTATATTTTCTCCTCTAAAATGGTAATTTTAGCAACAGGTGGCTATGGCAGAGCGTATTTCTCATGCACCTCAGCACACACATGTACTGGTGACGGAGGTGGAATGGTTTTACGAGCGGGGCTTGCTTTGCAAGATATGGAATTCACTCAATTTCATCCAACCGGTATCTATGGCGTTGGAGTGCTGATCACTGAAGGAGCAAGAGGTGAAGGTGGTTACCTTACAAATGCAAATGGTGAGAGATTTATGGAGAGATACGCCCCAAATGCTAAAGATTTAGCCAGCAGAGACGTTGTTTCAAGGTCCATGACCACTGAAATAATGGAAGGAAGGGGTTGTGGACCGAGAAAAGATCACATACATTTAAATCTGCATCATCTTGATCCTAAAGTGTTGCAAGAAAAGCTCCCAGGCATAACCGAATCCGCAAAAATTTTTGCTGGCGTTGATGTCAGAAAGAAACCAATTCCTGTCCAACCAACAGTACATTACAACATGGGAGGTATTCCAACCAATATCCACGGTGAAGTTTTAAATATCAATTCTGCAGGAAAAGATAGGATCATTCCTGGTTTGATGTCAATCGGCGAGGCAGCATGTGTATCAGTTCACGGAGCAAATAGACTTGGCTCAAACTCATTACTAGATTTAGTAGTTTTCGGAAAATCTGCTGCAGACAGGTGCTCAAAAATAATTAAAACAAAGTCAAAAAATCCAGAGGTTAATATGGATTATGTTGATCTAATAATACAAGACTTTGAAAAAGTTAGGAATTCCAGTGGTAAAAAAAGCGTGGCCTCAATCCGTCTCGAGATGCAGCACACTATGCAGAATTATTGTCCGGTTTACAGATCAGAGGAAAAAATGAAAGAAGGCAAGTCCAAACTCTTATCTCTACTACTTGATTTTGAGGAGATAAAAATCTCTGATAAAAGTCTTATATGGAATACTGAAGTCATAGAAGCACTAGAGTTGAAGAATTTATTATTACAATCGATTGTTAGTGTTGAAAGCGCTTTGAATAGAAGAGAAAGCAGAGGTGCCCACTCTAGAATTGACTACAAGGTCAGAGATGACAAAAAATGGATGAAACATTCCATGATATCCATAGATAATAAAGGCAAAACTTCAACAGATTACAGAAAAGTAAATTTAAAAACTAATTCAAAAGAAATAAAAACTATTGAACCTAAAGCAAGAGTTTACTAATTTAATATTATGGTACAATTGACACTCCCAAAAGGCTCTCAAGTATCTGAAGGAAAAATATTCGGTAAAGAAGGTCAAAATACAATTACCTTCAATGTTTATAGATGGAATAGAGAATCAAATGAAAACCCAAGATTAGACAGGTTTCACATAGATAAATCAAAGTTAGGACCGATGGTTCTTGATGCCCTTATGTTCATAAAAAATCAAATGGATCCCTCGCTAACATTCAGAAGATCGTGCAGAGAAGGTATTTGTGGTTCCTGTTCAATGAACGTCAACGGGACGAACACACTAGCCTGCTTGAAGCCCATTGAAACTAAGGAAATAAACATTTATCCTCTTCCTCATATGAGAGTTTTAAAAGATTTAATACCTGATATGAGTGATTTTTATAAACAATACGAATCAATCCAACCTTGGATCAAAAATAAAAAAAAATCAAAAAAGGAAAATTTACAATCTCCAGATGAGCGTAAGAAACTCGATGGTCTCTATGAATGTGTCCTTTGCGCTTGTTGCTCAACTTCTTGCCCCAGTTATTGGTGGAATGGTGATAAATTCTTAGGCCCTGCCATACTATTACAAGCATATAGATTTATAGTCGATAGTAGAGATAAAAATAAAAAAGAGCGTTTGGAAATGCTTAAAGATAAATTCAAATTGTACAGATGTCACACAATCATGAATTGCACAAAAACATGTCCAAAGAATCTAAACCCTGCAAAAGCAATTTCTGAAATAAAGAAACTTCAAGTTTCATCCTAAGTTTGAAAAATTTAAAAGCGCAACTTCTTTCTTATCTAAAAAAAATAATTCCCTCGATCCAAACTCATATCAATTGGGTGTTGTCTCAGCAATAGAAGATACCTTAATAAAATTTACGACATTTGATTTACTAAAATTAAGAAAAAAATTTAAATATGGAGTTTACATACATGGAAGCGTAGGTGTTGGTAAGTCAATTTTGTTAAAGGCACTCGGCGCTGTTTACCCTAATTCAATGATATTACACTTTAATGATCTAATTTTTAATCTTCAATCAAAAAGCAAAGAAGGAGTAGACTTTTTAGCAAATGCAAAAAAAAAAAAATTAATAATCGTGGACGAATTTTTTATAAATAACTTAACTAGTATTATCCTCTTTGACAAGTTTCTTCAGGATATTAAAAAAGCAAATGTTCCACTGGTCATGAGTGGTAACAAAAAGTTATCAGAAATTTATGATGATCCTGTAAACCCAAATTTATGTAAAAAAATTAGAAAAGAGTTAGAAACTTTTTTTCTTTCGGTTTTAATTAAGTCTAAGGTGGATTATCGTGTGAAAAACAAGATAAGTGAAAACTTTTTTTTTTTAAATAACTCAGATATTAATTCTAAACAAAATCTGATTATTAAAAATCTTTCTCTATTTCCTCAGTCAAATGAAATGAAGTTTCAAAGAAAGGGGAATAGTTTTGTATTAAATAAAACATATGGAAATTTGATTGATCTTGAGTTTAAAGAGTTTTTTTCAAAAAACTTTGTATTCCAGGACTATGAAATTATTGCTAAAAAAATTAAAGTATTTATTATACGAAATGTTAGTCAAATGGATGAAAATTCAAAAAATCTTCTAACAAGGTTTATTTCTTTTATAGACGTGGTATACGAGAATAAAAATATACTTTCTATATCTTCAAATGTAGAATTAGATGAATTATACGTTGGGAAGACAAACGCTTATGAATTTAAAAGAACATTATCCAGACTAAAAGAAATAGGATCCAATAAATACATTGATATCAACCTAAATAAATAGCATTCACTAATATGAAATCATTGCATAAAAACTTTAAACATATCGAAGATGAGATCGACTATTTAAAAAAAAAAAAAAAATGCGATAATTCTGGCTCACTTTTATCAAGACGAAAACATTCAAGATATTGCAGATTTTATAGGGGACTCACTCGACCTTTCAAGAAAAGCGCAAAAAAATGATGCTGACATCATTATATTTTGTGGTGTAAAATTCATGGCAGAAGTTGCAAAAATTTTAAGTCCTAACAAGAGGGTTATCATACCAGATTTAAGAGCAGGTTGTTCCTTGGAAGAGTCCTGCCAAGTCTCCGAATTTAGAGAATTTAAAAAAAACAATCCAGGTCACATTGTGCTATCTTACATCAACTGTTCTGCAGATATCAAAGCCGAATCAGATATTATCGTTACATCGTCTAATGCAGCTAAAATTTTAGATAGCATTCCTAAAGATCAAAAAATTATATTTGCGCCTGATAGACATCTGGGTGGTTACTTAAACAAGATCACGGGAAGAAAAATGAAGCTCTGGGACGGTGTATGTATTGTGCATGAAACTTTCTCAGAAAGAGAACTCATTAAAATGAAAGTAAGGTCTGTTGGAGCAAAAATAATAGCTCATCCAGAATGTCCTGAAAACATTTTAAAACATGCAGATTTTATAGGTTCAACCTCCGCCCTCTTAAAATTCATTTCTCATGACAAATCAGAACAGTTTATTGTTGCAACGGAGCCACATATAATTCATCAGATGAAAAAGAATGAACCTTTAAAAAGATTTTTAGTAGCACCCGGTAATGACGGAAATTGCTCTTGCTCTAATTGCCCGTACATGGAGTTAAATACATTGGAAAAATTGAGAGATTGTTTGTTAAACCTCTCACCAGAAATCAATATCCCTAATCAACTTTTGTTAAAAGCCAAAAAACCACTAAATACAATGTTAAAACTAAGCTAAAAAAAGTGAATATCACAGATTTAATTGATCAATCACACAAAAAACTCGTTTCAGAATTGAATGAGGATCTAGGAGGAAAAAAGTTAGCTAATGATATAACTTCACAAAAATTGTTACGTAAATCGCAGAATATTGAATGTATAATTTCGAATAGAGAGGACATTGTTTTAAGTGGTTCCATATTCATAGCTAATTTTTTTAAAAAATCATTTCCCAAAATAAAATTTAAATGCTTTTACAACGATGGAGATAAAATTAAAAAAGGATCTAAAATTTTTTTCATAAATGGAAATGCTAGAATGATTATGACTTTTGAAAGAACGGTACTAAATTTTTTACAACACCTTTGTGGAATTTCTACGATCACTAATAAATTTGTTATTCAAATGGGTAAGTCAAAAACCAAATTACTTGATACTAGAAAAACGGTTATTGGTTTAAGAAAAATTGAGAAATATGCTACCACTATTGGGGGAGCAAAAAATCATAGAATGGGTCTTTATGACGGTATTTTAATAAAAGATAATCACATAAAAATTATAGGTGGAATTGAAAAAACGTTAGAGATATTAAAACAAAAAAAAATTTATGATTATAAAATTGAATGTGATAATTTTTACCAAGCTAAGCATTCTATGGAAATGGGTGCAAAATATATTCTTCTTGATAACATGAGTGTTTCTGAAGTAAAAAAATGCGTTTCCATCAAAAATAAAAAAACAATTTTCGAAATAACTGGAGGGATTACAATTAACAATATAAATGAATACTCAAAACTGAATGTAGATTTTATTTCAACAGGTAAAATTACAAATTCTTCTTATTCTGTAGATATTGGCCTAGACATAATATAAAATTAAAATTATTTCAAAAAAGACAGATGAAAAAAATTAGTCTCATAGGTGCTGGAAATATTGGAACTATTTTAGCTTACAATTTATCAAGGAAACAAATTGGTACGATTACGATGGTGGATATTGTTGAAGGTCTTGCTGAAGGTAAATGTCTGGATCTTGCTCAAAGTTTCCCCATTGAAAATTTAAATATAAAAATTGAGGGGTCCTCAGATATATCAAAAATTCAAGACAGCTCGGCAATAATCATCACAGCTGGTATTGCAAGAAAACCAGGAATGAGCAGAGATGATTTGATAGAGACAAATTTTTGTATTATGAAGGATATTGGAATGGCTATCAAAAAATATTCTCCGAATGCTTTTGTTATATGTGTAACTAACCCCTTAGATGCAATGGTTTGGTCACTTAAAAATATAAGTGGAATAAAGCAAAATATGATAACAGGTATGGCAGGAATACTTGATTCGGCTAGATTTAGATTTTTTTTATCACAAGAATTAAATATATCAGTTGAGAGTATTCAAACTATGGTTTTAGGAGGACATGGAGATAGTATGGTTCCACTTCTTGACTATACGTCAGTTGCTGGAATCCCGTTACATAACTTTATGGATGAAAATAAAATAAATATCCAAATTATTGACAATATTATTAAAAGAACAAGATCAGGAGGAGGAGAAATTGTTTCATTAATGAAAAACAGCTCTGCGTTCTACTCGCCAGCTTGCAGTGCAATTGAAATGCTAGAATCATTTCTTTTTGATCAAAGAAAAATTTTGCCCTGTTCTGCATTTTTGAATGGAGAATATGGATATAAAGATATTTTCGTAGGTGTTCCTATTATAATAGGCAAAAATGGAGTTGAAGAAATCATTGAGCTTAATCTTTCAAAGGAATCAAAAAAACAATTCGATGAGTCTGTTCAATCAGTGAATGATTTGGTAAAAAAATGTAAAAAACTACTGGTCTAAACTCGTATTTTCATATATATATTGTCCTTCATGTTTATAAAACTATCAACATGCCTAAATTAATTTAAAAGGACTTCAATGGACATCCACGAATACCAAGCCAAACAACTATTATCTAAATTTGGAGTTTCAATCCCACCAGGAGAAGTTGTTTATCAAACCCATGAAGCAGAAAATATTGTAACATGGCTCAATGAAGACAAAATTGTGGTTAAAGCACAAGTCCACGCCGGTGGGCGAGGAAAAGCTGGTGGTGTCAAAATATGCAAAAATGATGCAGAAGTTATTCAGACAGTAGACGAAATGATCGGTATGAAAATAGTTACCCCGCAGACCTCAGAAACTGGGAAAATAGTAAGAAGAGTATATTTAGAAAAAGGGTATGATATTCAAAATGAGCTTTATTTATGTATTACTATTGATAGGGAAACTGGTGGGAACACCATAATTTATTCAAAAAAAGGTGGTGTAAACATTGAAGATGTTTCAGAAAAGAACCCCAATGAAATTCATAACATAAAAATTTCCCCAGGTTCAAACCTTCTCACACATCATGCTAGAACAATTGTATATAATTTAGGTCTTTCAGGACAAGTAGCTAAAAAAGCGCAAAAGAATCTTCTTGCAATTTATAAAGCTTTCGTAGAGCTGGATGCATCAATGATCGAAATAAATCCCTTTGCTGTTACAAAAGATGGAGAGGTAGTTATTATAGATTGTAAGGCTTCGTTTGACGACAATGCTCTTTATAGACAAAGAGGTGTTGCAGAAATGAAGGATGAAAATGAATACGATCCTCTAGAATTGGAAGCAGCTAGACACGATTTGAATTATGTAAAACTCGATGGGAATATTGGATTAATGGTTAATGGGGCTGGACTATCAATGGCAACCATGGATATAATTAAATATTACGGAGGCGAAGCTGCAAATTTTATGGATGTTGCAGGAGCCGCTACACCGGAAAGAGTTGCAGCAGCATTTAAGCTTATATATAAAGATCCAGATGTTAAGGGGATTTTAATAAATATCTTCGGAGGAATGATGAGATGTAATGATATTGCCACGGGTCTTGTAAACGCATCCAAGGAAGTAGGTTTAGATAAACCACTTGTTGTGCGATTAGAAGGTACAAATGTTGACATTGGAATGGACATACTAAAAAACTCTGGATTTCCAATCAAGCCTGTCGATACAATGGAACAAGCTGCAAAAGATGTTGTTGCTATGGTTAAGGAAAAGAAATAATGGCCGTTTTACTTACCCAAGAGTCTAAAATTATTTGTCAGGGTTTTACAGGTGCACAAGGCACCTTCCACTCTGAAAGAGCGATCGAGTACAATACAAAGATTGTTGGTGGAGTTACTCCTGAGAAAGGTGGAACCAAACATTTAAATGTACCTGTTTTTAACACCGTGGCAGAGGCTAAAAAAGAAACTGGTTGCAATGCAAGTGGTGTTTTTGTACCTCCTCCCTTCGCAGCTGACGCAATACTAGAAGCAGTTGAAGCTGAGCTTGATTTAGTTGTTTGTATTACTGACGGAATTCCTACAAGTGATATGCAAAGAGTAAGAAGAGAAATGAAAGGCTCAAAAACCAGATTAGTTGGACCTAACTGCCCTGGTGTTTTGACACCTGGTGTTGGCAAAATTGGTATTATTCCTGGGCATATATGTAAGCCCGGAAGAATAGGTGTTGTATCAAGGTCTGGAACTCTTTCTTACGAATCAGCAGTCCAAACAGCGGAATTAGGTCAATCTACAATAATAGGCATAGGTGGCGATCCAGTGAACGGAACAAACTTTGTTGATGCACTAGAGTTGTTTCTAGATGATCCTAATACTGATGGTATTGTTTTGATTGGGGAAATTGGTGGAACTGCAGAAATTGACGGTGCAGAATTCATACGAACTTGGAAAGGTAAACATAAAAAGCCTGTAGCAGCTTTTGTTGCCGGTGCTGCTGCCCCAAAAGGTAGAAAACTTGGTCATGCTGGAGCAATTGTAAATAGTGGGGCAGAAACTGCTGATGCCAAAAAGGATTCCTTGAGATCGGCAGGAGTTACAGTAGCCGATACAATAACAACAATTGGTGATGCTATGAGAAAGGCCATGAATGTATCGTGAGTAAAAACGCAATAATATCTTATTTGGGAGAAAATAAACCTAACCTCATTTCCCAAATCACGTCATATTTGACTGATATGGAGGGGCAATTCTCCGGAGTTACGTTTGCGACTTTGGGAAGAGTTTGTGAGTTGACAATGGTTTACCACAAGTCTGAAAAAAAAGATTTCAATGAAATCAAAAAGGGGTTAGAAGATTTAGAGTCTTCCAAAAATGGAGAATTTCAAATCAAGCAACTCGAGACCTTTAACGACGATGGACCAACTACTAAAATCACACACAGAATTGTCTTATCTGGAGATGATCAACGTGGACTCTTAAATAAAATCATTAAAACACTTGATGAGAACAATGCATTGATCATAAGAATGAATACAGAAAAAATAAGATTTTCAAATAAAACTCAGTACATATGTAGATTTGCCATTTCAATTAGAGACGAAAACGCTCCTGAATGTCTATCACAGATGGTGAAAGTGGCAGGAGAAATGAAACTTACTTTTAGATACGAAACTTCTTAATCAATCAGATAGAGGATGCTTCTCCTCTAATATCTTTTTTAAATAATCGTTGTTAACGGACGTATACTTTTGAGTTGTTGATAAAGATGAATGACCCAAAAGCTCCTGAATCGAGCGAAGGTCAACAAAGTTTTGCAGTAGCTCAGTTGCAAAAGTATGTCTTAGAGAATGTGGAGTTGTATTTTCAGGTAAAAAGAACTTTTTTCTTATATTTCTAATTTTTCTTTGTATTATTGCCGGTTTTAACTTATCACCCTTCATTCCAATAAAAATAAAACTTTCAGGATTAAGTAGGTAAGGACACTCATTAACCATTTTTTTAAGGAAAGATATTATTTCATCAGCAACCGGAATTATCCTTACTTTACTCCCTTTACCTGTAACCCTAACTTCATTTTTGGCAGTATCCTTTAATTTAATATTCAAAACTTCACTTATTCTTAATCCATAGCCCCACATCATTAATATAATAGATAAATTTCTCATCATAATCCATTTCACCTTCTCGTTTTTGATTTCATTTATTATTTGTATTATTTGTTTTTTTGAAAGAGGTCTAGGCAAAGAGTCTAGAAATTTTGGTCCTTTTAACTTTAAAATTTTAGAACCATTTAGCATTTTCTTTTTTACCAAAAATGAAAAAAAACTTTTAACTGAGGACAATGCTCTTGCATTAGATCTGTGGCCTATTCCGCGCTGTATTCTATCATAAAACCAGCCTATCAAATCATCTTCTTCTAATGAGGCTAAAATCTGATCATCCACTGTTTTATTAAAATGATTTTTAATAAAAGAAAGAAAGGATTTTAGATCTGATTCATAAGAGATAATTGTATTTGAACTTAATCTCTTCTCTCTCTCTATCCATAAAACCCACTCTGAGAGCTTATTATTTAGAGTTTTATTCATAAGAAAATTCAATTAGTTTTTCTTGCAAAACTTTAGATAAAAAATAAATCAAGTCATAGGCTGAGTTGTCTATAAAGTGTTTGTCTTTGCTACCAAAAACTAAGAGTGAATCTGATTTAAAAATTTTTTTATCTAGCGAAAAAATCGCGTTCGAATATATTTTATTATTTTCAAAGATGTTGGTCTCACTTTCAACTGCATCCATTACCAATTTATTTTTATCTCCATAAATTATGGCAATTGCCTCTCTAGTTTTATAAATTAGATTAAATCTTTCAGCAGCGTTTGAATTACTAGTCACAATATTTACTATTTCTAATTCAAACGTTTTCGGAATTTCTTTAGTCAAAAAACTTGTTAACTCAAGTAAATTCTTTTTTTTTAAAATATTTAATACTACTTGATGAATTTTCGTCTGTGTTAAAAAATTATATTTTGCATTATCTATAATTTTTTTTTGAACTTTTTTCAGATTTACTATAATCCAATCTTTAAAAGAAATAACTTTCTGATTTTCTTCACCGTATGACTGCGATAACGGAAAATTTATTTTTGAGAGTATATCTTGATTTTCTAAAAAAAAGTTTGGATTTTGTTCAAGAAAACTCAAGATTTGATTTTTATTAATTTTTTTTTTTATCATCTAGAATCATAATATTTCATAAAAGATTTTAAACAATGTTTTCATTAAATTATTTGCTATAATTTTAAAATGATTTACGAGATTTTGTTGCCACTTCCCATTCGTAAAACATTTTATTATGAAGGTCCTTTTTCTTCAAATAATAAGAATGAAAACCATACGGGTAAGCTTGTAGAGGTAGATTTTAAAAACAAAAAAATTGTGGGTCTTGTTATAAACACCACAGAAAAAAAAATCAATAAACCTCTAAAAAAAATTATTAGGATAATAGAATATTTTTTTCTAAAAAACGAAGTTTTAGAGAGTTTAAAATTCATCTCAAAATATAGCTGTAATAATGCTTCAATGATATTAAAGTTATTTTTATCCAATTTTTCGAAAACAAGAAAATTTAACAAAACCTATCTGTTAACAAAATCTTTCAAATACAATGAACCCCAATTAAATTCTGATCAGAAAATCATTAGTAATGAAATTACAAATATTAATTTCAATAAGTTCAATGTAATTCTTTTAGAGGGTGTAACCGGTTCAGGTAAAACAAGAGTATATATGAAAAAAGTTAAAGAGGTAGTTGATAAAGGTTTTCAATGTTTAATCTTAGTACCTGAAATTATACTCACCAATCAGTGGGTAAATGAAATAAAAAGAGACTTTGGGCTTGATCCTGTTATTTACCATTCTTCAATAAAAAAAAGTCAAAGAGAAAATATCTGGTCCTCTACCAACAAAAATAAACTCACGCTAATTGTTGGAACACGATCTGCCCTCTTTTTACCTTTTGCAAATCTTGGTTTAATAGTGGTCGACGAAGAACACGATAGTTCGTATAAACAAGAAGAACAAATTATTATTAATGCAAGAGACTTCTCAATTGTAAGAGCAAAAAATTCGAATTGTATGGTTATTTTGAGCTCTGCAACCCCTTCACTTGAATCATATTACAATGTAAATCTAAAAAAATTTTTGCACTTTAGACTTAATAAAAGAGTAAATAACTCTGACCTTCCTAAAATAAAAGTTATTGATATGAAAAAAGAAAATGAAATAATTTCTCAGGAACTAAAAAATAGTATTAAAAATAATTTAAAAAATAATCACCAATCACTTCTTTTTATTAATAAAAGGGGTTATGCATCGTTTGTTATTTGTAAAAGTTGTGGTTTTTCAAAAACATGTAAAAATTGCCACTCAAGTCTGGTTCTTCATAATTACACTAAAAAGAGTTATTTATTATGCCACCATTGTAATTATAAAGAATTTTTTGATAATAAATGTCCTTCTTGTAATATTGAAAATAAAATGAGCCTTTCTGGGACGGGTGTTGAAAAAATATCGGAATTAATCTCAAAAGATTTTCCTAATGCAACTATATCTATTTTATCAAGTGATTCTGTGAAAAATGCTAAAGCTTTTAAATCCATTATTTCTGATATTGTTTCTAATAAAATTAATATAATAATAGGAACTCAATTAATCTCAAAAGGACATCATTTTCCATCACTTAAAACAGTTGGAATAATAAATATTGATAATGTCTTAAATGATTTTGATTTTAGATCATCTGAGAAAACGTTTCAACAAGTCACTCAAGTAGCAGGAAGAGCAGGGAGAAAAAATTTAAAGGGTGAGGTATACATTCAGACACTTCAACCGACCCATCCAGTAATTGAATTATGTAAATTGCAGAATATCAAAAAATTTGTAAGTTCTGAGCTTGCAGTTAGAAAGAAGAATATGCAACCTCCATATACAACCTACATTGCCATTATTTTATCATCAAAAACTGAAAAGTTGGTTAAGAGTTTTTCTAGTAATTACTCAGATATTTTACAAAACAAATTTAAAAATATATCAGTCTTTGGTCCTGCTCCAGCTATAATGTACAAAAAGAGCTCGAATTATAGATATCGAATTTTGATAAAAATAAAAAAAGAAACTGAAATTCAAGGAATAGTCAAAGATTATTTGACAAAAATCAAAGTACCACCCCTCATCAAACTTTATATAGATGTGGATCCAATGAACTTTATATAAAAATTATCTAATATTGATATAAGACTTTTCTTATGCTAATAACAAGAATAATTTAGAGGTAGACTTGACCAATACATCACAAAATACTAATGAAATTTGTTATCGTTACGCTAATGCCTTGATCATTTCAGTATCAGATAAAAATGAACTAAGTGAGATTTCCAAAAATTTTAACCATTTTGTTTCCACCACTCAAAAGTCTCTGGATTTTTCACAATTCATTGATAATCCCCTTATTAATTCAAAAAAAAAATCGGAAATATTAGGTAATTTATGCAAAAAGCTATCGTACAATTACATTTTTCAAGGATTTATTAGGGTACTAGCTAAACACGGAAAAATAATTTTTTATAAAAAAATATTTAACGAATTTAAAAAATCTTTGGATATGAGAGACGGGTTAACAGAAGTTATAATAACCACCGCAGAACCTCTCGAGAAAAAAGTCGAGGAACAATTAAAGCTAAAACTATCAAATCTTTTAAAGTTTAAAATTAAACTTACAAAAATTGTTAACAAAGACATAATTGGTGGTGTTATATTAAAAATAAATTCCATAATGATAGATAATTCTATCAAATCAAAATTAGTTGATTTTAAAATCTAGAGAAAGGTTAATTTTATGACAATTGATGCATCTGAAATATCTGAAATTCTTAAAACTGAAATAAAAAATATTGGTGATGAGCCAAAGATTTCTGAAGTTGGAACAGTGCTTACGGTGGGAGACGGAATTGCCAGAGTTTACGGGCTAGATAATGTTCAAGCAGGTGAAATGGTTGAATTTCCTGGAAAAGTTAAAGGTATGGCACTGAATCTAGAGAATGATAATGTTGGGGTTGTAATATTTGGAAGTGATAAATCAATTAAAGAAGGAGATATTGTAAAAAGAACGGAATCTATAGTTGAAGTGCCAACAGGAAAATCGTTACTCGGTAGAGTTGTCGATGGATTGGGAAACCCCATCGATGGCAAAGGACCATTAAAAGATGTTAAATATAGAAGAGCTGAGCTAAAAGCACCGGGAATTATACCTAGAAAATCTGTTCATGAGCCAATGCAGACTGGAATCAAGGCTATAGACAGCTTAATACCAATAGGCCGTGGCCAAAGAGAATTGATAATTGGAGATCGTCAAACAGGTAAGACCTCCGTTATTATAGATACCATTATCAACCAAAAAGAAGTTAATAATTCTGATGATGAATCAAAAAAACTCTATTGTATTTATGTTTCAATTGGTCAGAAAAGATCAACAGTTGCTCAAATTGTAAAAACACTTGAAGATAACGATGCAATGAAATACTCAATCGTAGTAGCTGCAACTGCTTCTGATCCGGCCCCTTTACAATTTCTTGCACCTTATACAGGATGTGCAATGGGAGAATATTTTAGGGACAATGGTATGCATGGAGTAATTTTTTACGATGATTTATCTAAACAAGCTGTTGCTTACAGACAAATGTCCCTTCTCCTGAGACGACCACCTGGTAGAGAGGCTTTTCCAGGAGATGTCTTTTACATACATTCTAGGTTACTTGAGCGCGCCGCTAAAATGGGCGAAAAGAGTGGTCTTGGTTCACTAACATCATTGCCAGTAATTGAAACTCAAGCAGGAGACGTTTCTGCTTACATCCCTACAAATGTGATATCTATTACAGATGGTCAGATATTTCTGGAAACAGAACTTTTTTTTAAAGGTATTAGGCCGGCCGTAAATGTAGGTTTATCTGTCAGTAGAGTGGGTTCAGCTGCCCAAATAAAGGCAATGAAACAAGTGTCAGGATCTATAAAACTTGACTTAGCACAATTTAGGGAGATGGAAGCATTCTCTCAATTTGCATCAGATTTAGATCAATCTACAAGAAATCTTTTAGAAAGAGGTAGAAGACTAACTGAAATTCTCAAACAACCTCAATATTCTCCGCTTAAAGTTGAAGAGCAAGTTATCATTATTTATTCTGGTGTTAAGGGATTCTTAGATAAGATAGACATCTCAGCTATTACGGATTTTGAAAAATACCTTCTAAACAAGGTAAGAACTGAAGGAAAAAAGCTCCTTGAAACTATACAAAAAGAACAAGCATTAAGTAAAGAGTTGGAAGATCAAATAAATAAATTTTTAGAAAATACTTCAAAAAATTTTTTAGAGGAAAGAAATGCCAAGTCTTAAAGATCTAAGAAATAGAATATCCAGTGTTAAATCAACAAAAAAGATAACATCTGCTATGAAAATGGTCGCCGCCGCTAAATTGAAAAGAGCTCAAAATAACGCAGAACAAACAAGGCCTTATGCAAGGAAGATGAGTGAGATCGTAAATTCTTTAGTGAAAAACCAAAAATCAAAAAAATTTAAATTTGGAGAAAGAAAAACCAAGAATGTATTATTAATAATATGCTCAGCAGACAGAGGCCTATGTGGAGGATTCAATGGATCCATTATTAAGTTTTCAAAAAAATTAACTGAGGATATTCTGCGTAAGGGATCAAAGATCAATTATATCTTTGTTGGGAAAAAAGCTTATTTTTCCTTAAAAAGAATGTGTGCAGACTCAATTCTTGAAAATTTTACGGATATTGCAAACCCATCGATTGAATTTGAATTAGCAGGGGAAATAAGAGATAAAATTTTAAAACTTTTTCTCAGTAATACAATTGATGAATGTCATTTAGTTTATACTAAATTTCAAAGTGCTATTTCACAAAACGTTGAATCAATTCAACTTCTTCCACTTAAAGAACAATTGGTGGAGGGTAATTCTTCTCAATCAAATTCTTATGATTTTGAACCAGACGAGGAAGTTATACTTAATGAAATAATTCCCAAAAATATTGCCATTCAAATTCATACTGCTCTTCTAGAAAACCTTGCTAGCGAACAGGGTTCAAGAATGACAGCAATGGATAATGCAACAAGAAATGCTAATGATATGATTGACAATCTTACACTTTTCTACAATAGGTCAAGGCAAGCATTAATAACAAAAGAACTTATAGAAATAATATCAGGGGCTGAAGCCGTTTAAATTTAAAGGAGACTGTGAAATGAGTAAAAACGAGGGAAAAATCAAACAGGTTTTAGGAGCCGTAGTTGATGTTAATTTCGAGGATAAATTACCTCAAATTCTTGATGCTTTGGTGGTTAATCATGACGGGAAGGAACTGGTTCTTGAGGTAGCTCAACACCTTGGAGAAAATACGGTTAGAACAATAGCAATGGATTCTACTGATGGACTTACAAGAGGACAAAATGTATTAGATACTGGTAATCCCATATCTGTTCCAGTGGGACCAGAAACGTTAGGAAGGATACTAAATGTTGTTGGAGAACCTGTTGATGAGAGAGGTCCATTAAAAACAAAGTTAAAAGCACCCATTCACAAAGAAGCCCCAGAATTCACAGACCAATCTACAGAAACTGAAGTATTGGTGACAGGTATAAAAGTTGTAGATCTTTTAGCTCCATATGCTAAGGGAGGAAAAATCGGTTTATTTGGAGGAGCTGGAGTTGGTAAAACTGTTTTAATTATGGAACTCATTAATAATATTGCAAAAGGTCACGGTGGATACTCTGTTTTTGCTGGAGTTGGAGAAAGAACAAGAGAAGGTAATGATTTGTATTATGAAATGATAGAATCAGGTGTAATTAAACTAGACAATGACGAATCAAAAGCTGCCCTTGTCTATGGGCAAATGAACGAACCCCCAGGTGCTAGAGCAAGGGTAGCTCTGACTGGATTAACACTTGCAGAATATTTTAGAGATGAGGAAGGGCAGGACGTTTTGTTATTTGTCGATAATATTTTTAGATTTACCCAAGCTGGATCCGAAGTATCAGCTTTATTGGGAAGGATTCCGTCAGCAGTAGGTTATCAACCTACTCTGTCGACAGATATGGGTGCTCTTCAAGAAAGAATAACGTCGACAAATAAAGGTTCAATAACTTCTGTTCAAGCCATTTATGTTCCTGCTGATGATTTAACTGACCCTGCGCCAGCAACTTCATTTGCACATCTAGATGCAACAACAGTTTTGTCAAGACAAATAGCTGAATTAGGAATTTATCCAGCTGTCGATCCTCTTGATTCAACGTCAAGAATCCTTGATCCTAGAGTTATCGGTGAGGAACATTATGCTATTGCAAGAAGGGTACAGGAAACTCTTCAGAAATATAAATCTCTCCAAGATATAATAGCAATTCTTGGAATGGATGAATTGTCAGAAGAAGATAAGCTCGTAGTTGATAGAGCTAGAAAAATACAGAGATTTCTTTCGCAACCATTTCATGTAGCTGAAGTATTTACAGGGTCTCCAGGTGTATTTGTTAGTCTGCAAGATACTATTAAAGGATTTAAAGGTTTAGTTGAAGGTGATTATGATAATATTCCAGAGGCTGCATTCTACATGGTAGGAACAATCGAAGAAGCAATACAGAAAGCAAAAAAATTGGAAAACTAAATATGTCTTTTAAGTTAGAAATTATTACCCCTCAACAAGTTGCATATAGTGAAGATGTGGATCTAGTCATCATGCCGGGAGTTGAAGGAGATTTTGGAATATTAAAAAATCACATGCCATTTCTTACATATTTGCGACTTGGTCAGGTATACGTATATAAAAGCAAAAAAATTGTGGAAAAATTTTTAGTTAATACTGGAATTGTTGAGGTTACATCAAACAACTGTATTTTATTAACAGAAGATGTGATCAAGTCTGATGATTTTAAAATATCTGATAAAGATGATTACACAGACAAGCTTAAATCAAATGTTATCGATAAATCATATTACAGTTAATCTAAAAATCTTCTGAACTCATTTAATACTGAGTTATATAACTTCTTTTTAAAAGGAACAGCATGTTTAATCGCGTCAATTGGATCTATCCATTTCCATTTGTAAAACTCTGGCTTTGAATATTTCTCTAAGTTTACCTGTTTATCGTTTCCAAAAAATCGACATGCAAACCAAATTTGTTCTTGCCCTTTGTATTTTCCTTCCCAAAGTATATTTACTAAGTCTGAGGGTAAGTTGTATCTAAGCCACGAACTTGATTTTCCAATAATTTCGTAATTATGTTCCAGACCTGTCTCCTCCATCAACTCTCTCCTCATTGCATCTTCTGGAGATTCTGAAAAATCAATACCTCCTTGTGGCATTTGCCAAAACTCGTTTTTATGATCTAGCCTCTGGCCAACCCATAATCTATTATTTTTGTTGATCAGAAAAATTCCTACGCCTTTTCGGTACTTTTCTGACATTAAAAATACATAATTTAATTTACTGATTTATTTATTAAATTTATTGCTAAAATTAAATCAAACGCTCTAGTTAGTTGATAGTCATCAACTTCTTCTTGATTTTTCGATGATTTTTTAGTTGATCCACCATCTTGGTCTAATTGATCATTTTCAATGGCTCCTCTGAGATCGGATTCTTTTCGCCCAGAATTTTGATCAACTTTTTTAAGCTCTGCTTGTTCCACCAAAATATCAGGGTCAATTCCAGTTTTCTGAATTGATCTTCCAGATGGAGTATAATATTTAGCTGTTGTAAGCTTGATAGCTACATCCTCACCCGATGGTATTATTGTTTGAACTGAACCTTTTCCAAACGATTTAGTACCCATAATAATTGCTCTATTGTGATCTTGTAATGCACCCGCAACAATTTCAGACGCGGACGCACTACCTTGATTAATTAAAACTACAAGGGGAAGACCATTTATTAAATCCTTTTTAACTGCATTGTATCTACTTCCTTGTTTACCGTTCTTTCCTCTAGTAGAAACAATCTCACCTCTCTCTAAAAAAATATCAGTTACATTAACCGCTTGATCAAGTAATCCTCCAGGATTATTCCTAAGATCCAAAACATATCCAATTAAATTTTTATCGTCAAAATCATTAATAGATTTAATTATCTGTCTATCGACTTTTTGGTTAAAAGAAGAAACTCTAATATAGCCAATATTATTTTCAATTTTAGCTTTAACAGCTTTCAATTGAATAATTGCTCTTGTAATAATAATGTCGAGATTTTCACTTTCGTTTCTGTTAACTGTTAGTTTAATTCTTGAGCCAACTTTTCCTCTCATTATTGTAACAGCTTCAGATAGTGTCATACCCAAAACTGGTTCATCATCTAAATGTGTAATTAGATCGCCAGATTTTATTCCTGCCTTAGCTGCAGGGGTATCATCTATGGGTGCAATAACCTTCACAAAACCATTTTCCAATGTCACCTCAATTCCTAGACCACCAAATTCACCTTTTGTTTGAACTTTCAGCTCGTTTAATTCATCATAATTTAAATAAGTTGAGTGTGGGTCTAAAGAACTCAACATACCTTCAATGGCAGATTCAATTAAATCTTTGGAAGTTACTTCTTCCACATAATTATTTTTAATTTTCTCAAATGCCTCACCAAATAAATTTAGATACTTATAAACATCTTTATCCTCTTCAGAGTATGAATAGGATGAGAACATTAAAGTTACTATAATCGCGAATAATTTTTTCATAATATATATATAGTGTTGATTATGCAGTTTTTTTATAAAATCTCAACTTTTGATTTAGGATCTATAATTTTACCATTTTCTCTCAATTCAAAATAAAGTTGACTTTTAGTTGATGAAGATATCTTAGCAATGGGTTCACCGACCAAAACATCATTACCAGCAGATATCAAAAGGTTTCTCATACCAATCAAGACAGAAGTAAAACCTTTATTATCCTCTATCATAACAAGATTACCTAAACTTCTAAATTTATCAGCATAAACAACTGTTCCGTTCATTGGTGCAGTTACAAAAGATTCTTCTTTTACTTTGAAAACTAGTCCGTTTTTTAATTTGCGTAAATCTTTTCCTTGTCCAAAATCAGAAATTATATCTCCTAGAACAGGCATCCTAATTTTGGATTTTATTTTTGATATTATTTTTCTTTTAGTATCTACGGCTTTTACTAAATCATTAAGATTTTTTGCTTTTTCCTTTAATTTTTTGGCTTTAATTTTTAATTTTTTTCCGGATTTAACCTTTTTCTGAACTTTGGCTACTTCTTCAATTTTTTTTTCAAGACTTCGTAATTTGGCTCTAAGAATTTTTTTTTTTTTCTTATAATTCTCAAGTTCTTTTGCAAGTTCTTCCTCTATAGATTTTAAATTTTCTAAATTTAAGAAATATTGATTTATTCCTACTTTTACATCTTTCAAAAAAAATTCTCTGATAACTTGTTTAGTAATAACATCATCAGAAGAATTATTTAGATTTTTTAAAATTCTTGTAAATTGATTTGTGTAGAATTTATCTTGTAATAAAAAAATAATTCTTCTTCCAAGAAGATCTTTATCTTTAATGTATTTGTTCAAAATTATTTTTTTCTGAGTATTTCTATCAATATCAACTTTAATCTTTTTGAGTTCTGTATTATTAATTAAAAAATCATTGTGAATTTTTACTGTTTGTTTTTTTAGACTATTCAGCTTACTTTTTAATTTAGAATCTTCAGAAAAAACAACAGAACTGAAATGAATAATAAGAAAAAAAATTAATGTTTTTTTCATTTAATTAATATTTCTCCATTCATCTCAATTGGAATTTTAATTTTGAGGATTTTTAAAATTGTCGGAGCTATATCTGCTAATTTTCCAAAATTTTTTATGTATTTTACTTTTTTGCAAATTAAAAATGGAACAGGATTTAATGAATGTGTAGTACAAGCCAATCCTTTTTTATTATCAAACATGAGATCGGCGTTTCCATGATCTGAGGTAATTATTAATAGATAATCGTTCTTTATACTTTCATTATAAATGTCTTCTATACATCTATCAACCACTTCAACCGCCCTAACAGTTGCTTTAAAATCACCAGTATGACCAACCATGTCAGGATTTGCAAAGTTTGCAACTATGAGATTAAATTGACTTTTTTTTAAATTTTCTAACAATTTATCTCTTACCTCGAATGCTGACATTTCTGGTTTTCTATCATATGTTTGAACTCTTGGTGATGGAACTAAAATTCTTTCCTCTCTATCAAATTCTTCTTCAACTCCACCATTAAAAAAATATGTTACATGCGCGTATTTTTCAGTTTCTGCAATTCTGAGTTGTTTTAAACCGTTTTTTGAAATGACCTCTCCTAATGTATTTTCTATGTTTATGTTTTCAAAGATTGGTTTAATTTTTTTTTTCAATCTTTTCGAGTATTCAACCATACTCAGCGATTCCAGAAAAAGTGGTCTATTATTTCTCTTAAAATAGTCAAAATTTTCATCAAAGATTGCTGATAATAATTCTCTTACTCTATCTGCTCTATAATTAGTAATAAAAAACCCGTCACCATTTTTTGCTCCGTTATAATTACCAAAATTTGTCGGTTCAAAAAATTCATCAGTAATATGCTTCTTATAACTTTCATTTACTGCATCCAGATGGTTTTCTTTTTTCTTCGCTGTGCCATCAATGATTGCTCTGTATGCTTTTTCAATTCTCTCCCATCTATTATCTCGATCCATGGCAAAAAATCTTCCGGAAATACTTGCAATTTTGATTTTTTTTCTGTCTCCTATTTTTTTTATCAGAAGTCTAAGATTTTCTATTCCACTAAGAGGGGAGCTATCTCTTCCGTCTAAAATACAATGAACAAAAATTTCAATATCCTCTTTACTTAAAATATCTATCAGATCAAAAAGATGTTTTTGATGACCATGAACGCCACCTTCAGATATAAGCCCAACAAGATGTATCCTCTTACATCTTGAAATTATCCTCTTTATAATTTTTTTTTCCTTAATTTCGCCGCTATTAAATGAGTTAGTAATTCTCATAATATCTTGCATAATAATTCTTCCAGCCCCAATATTAGTATGCCCGACTTCAGAATTCCCAAATTGACCCTCTGGAAGCCCAACATTATTCTCAGATGCTTTGAGTTTAATTAAACCATATCGACTTTTTAAAATGTCAAATATTGGAGTTTTAGCTTGATAAACGGCATTTGCTTCGTGGTCCTCACCTAATCCCCATCCATCCAGAATACATAACAAAACTTTTTTAGACATACCCTTCTTATTTATGATACTGAGAATTTTTAATTATTTCAAAAGATCTATAAATCTGTTCTATAAGCATTACACGAACAAGTAGATGAGGCCAAGTTTGCTTGCCAAATGAAATATTTCTAAATGTTTTGGTAAAATACTTGTCTAATCCAACTTCGCTTCCAATCAAGAATTTTAAGTTTTTGCAACCATTATCTAATTTATTTTTTACAAGTTTTGCAAAATCTAAACTAGAAATATTTTCTCCACTTTCACTTAGAGCGATTACAGAATCGTTATTTTTTATATATTTTAAAATCTCTTTTTTTTCTAAACTTATTTTATTGATTGTATTGTAGGTTTTAATTTCAATAAGACTAGTTTTTACTCTAATTCTTTTTCTGTAATACTCGAAAATTTCTCTATAATCTTGATTCAATTTAAATTTACCAAAAGATAAAATATTAATCTGCATGGTTAGCCAAATCCAACTTTTTCATCTTTAAGGTCATTATCTTTCCAAATTTTTTCAAGAGAATAATGCTCTCGTGCTTCAGGTTTGAAAACATTAAGAATTATATCTCCAAAATCAACTATCAACCAGTCAGTTGATTTCAAACCTTCTGTAGAAATTACATTTTTTTTATTTGATTTAACAATTTTATTAACTATTGCATTTACATGTCTTGATGACGTACCATTTACTAAAATCATATAATCACCTAAAGCACTTCGATTTTTAATATCAAGTACCTCAATATTTTTGGCTTTAAGCTCCTCTAAATCCTTTATAATCTTCTTGAGAAGACTCTTGACGCCTAAATTAATTTTCATGAATTTTTCTCAAATATGAAGATGATTGATTATTTTTCATACCACTTACAAATATCCACTTCGGTGGTATCAAGTTTGTTGCTTTTATAAAGAAATTATTTTTAATTCTAGCCTTCCTAAAAAATGACAAAGCTTTGCTCTTTGTTATGTTTAGATGGTAAGATGGTCTATCAAAAATTGCAATCGGAATATTATAAAAAATTTTTTTCCAGTCTTTCCAAAGATGTAAATTTTTAAGATTATCAGCCCCCATTAACCAAACAAATTTATGCCCCCTGTATTTCTTCTTTAAATAAATAATTGTATTAATTGTATAGTAGTTTTCTGACTCTTTAATTTCTAATAACTTTATTTTCCTAGAATAAAGAAATTTTTTTGTTGAACTTAATCTTTTTTCATAACAATTACTTCCTTTTTTTAAGGGGTTATTGTTAGTAACAATCCACCAAACTTCTTTTAAATTTAGCCTCAGGATTGCATACTTACTTATAAAAATATGTCCGTCATGTGGAGGGTCAAACGAACCGCCTAGGATTCCAATATATTTTTTTTTCAAATCTCAAATCAGGGCCTAACTTGTCCCTCACCCCTAACTTTGTATTTGAAACTTGTGAGTTGAGATACTCCCACAGGACCTCTAGCATGAACTTTTGATGTAGAAATTCCTATCTCTGCTCCCATACCAAATTCACCTCCATCAGCAAATTGTGTTGATGTATTGTGCATCACAATACCGCTATCGATGTGTTTTAAAAAAAATTCAGCTACATTTTTGTCCTCAGCAAGTATTGCATCGGTATGTCCAGATCCATATTTATTAATATGTTCAATTGCCTCATTTATTCCGTTTTTAATTGTTTTAATAGATACAATTTTATCTAAATACTCTGTTGACCAGTCAATATCTTTAGCTAATTTGACTGAAGAATCGACCTTCTGAACTTCTCTGTCTCCTCTCACCTCACAACCATTGCTTTTAAGGGACTGCAACAACTTTGGTAAATGTGTTTTTAATACTCCAAAATCACATAATATAGTTTCCGTTGCTCCACAAATTCCCGGTCTTCTCATTTTAGCATTAAATGCAACTTTTTCACAGATTTCAGGATCTGATGATTCATGTATGTAAGTATGACAGATACCATCCAAATGTTTAATTACATGAACTCTACTTTCTTCACTTACTCTCTCAATAAGTGATCTGCCACCTCTTGGAATAATAACATCTACATATTTATCCATTCTTAACAAAGCGCCCACCGCTGATCTGTCAGTTGTGGGAATATTTTGTAATGTCCCATCTGGAAGACCAAATTTTTCCATTGATTGTTTTATAATTTTGGTAATAGTTTCAGATGAATTATAACTTTCACTTCCACCTCTAAGAATGAGAGCATTTCCTGATTTTAGGCAAAGCCCTGCTGCATCGGCTGCAACATTTGGTCTGGATTCATAAATCACTCCTATTACACCTAAGGGAATTGAAACTTTTTGTATTTTCAAACCATTAGGTCTAGACCATTCTCCCAGATTAATTCCAACTGGATCGTCTAAATCTGCTATATCTTCTAAGCCAGAACAAATGCTGTCGACTCTATCAGAATCTAACATTAATCTATCAAGTAATGCTGGGGTTAATTTTTTTTTATGTTCATTTATATCTAGTTTATTTTTCTCAATAATTAAATTCTTGTTTTTTTTTATATTTTTTGAGGCATCAACCAAGATTTCATTTTTTTCTTTTGTTGATAATAAAGACACTTTAAATGATGCTTTTTTTGCATTGAAGCCTATGTCTAGAATTTGTTTTTCTATTTTATTTAATTTATTCATTTAGTGTTAAATAATCGCGGTGAACAATTTCATTCCTTCCGTTGTAACCAAGTACACTTTTTATCTCCGAAGATTTCTTACCAATTATGAGACTCAACTCATCCGAATCATAATATGTAATGCCTTTACCAATCCTCTTACCGAAGTAATTTTTAATACTTATTATATCACCTTTAACAAATTTTCCAGAAATTTTTTGAATTCCACTTGGTAAAATACTAGCTCCATCATATATTGCTTTTTCAGCACCCTCATCAACGAAAATCTCACCTTTGACTTTAATTGATCCTGCCAACCAATTTTTAAAACTACTACCCTTTCCTTTTTTTAATAAAAACTTTGTGCCTTTTTTATCTCGAAGGTAACTTCTAATTGGATTTTTCTTATTTCCTCTCACCAGAATTGTTTCGCAACCTGATTTAGAAGCGATTTGAGCTGCCTGAAGCTTAGTGTTCATACCTCCAGTGCCATGTGTGTTAGTTGAACTACTTGCCATCTTGAAAACCTGATCATTTATATTATTTACTTCAAGTATTAATTTCGCTTTTTTATTTTCTTTAGGATTATTTGTGAACAAACCATCTACATCACTCAAAAGGATTAATTGATCTGCTCCAATTATTTGAGCCACTCTTGCAGCCAGTCTATCATTATCTCCAAATTTCAATTCATCAACTGCCACTGAGTCATTTTCATTAATAATTGGGATAATTCCAAATTTTAACAATTGAAAAATAGTTTCTCTGGAATTTAAACTCTTTTTCCTGTCTTCAGTATCTGAGAATGTTAATAAAATTTGAGCGACTTTAATTTTTTTTTTTTCAAAAGATTTTTTGAAATTATTCATTAGGATTACTTGTCCACAAGCAGCACAAGCTTGCTTTTCATGAATCTTGAGTTTTTTTTTTTTTAAGTTTAAATAACCTTTTCCTAACGCCACTGCCCCTGATACAACTATTAAAATTTCAATTTTTTTCTTCTTCAAAAATAAAATATCTTCTACAAGAGAATCGAACCAAATAGTATTGAATTTGTTTTTTGAAATTACTAAGGATGAACCAATTTTTAAAATGACTTTTTTAATATGATTAGTGGAGTTTTTTTTCATTTAATTGATTTAAATATAAAAGATTTAAGTGCTTCTACTCCGAGGTTTGAATGACTAGAAAAAGGAATTACTTCCGACTTTGTATACTTCTTGAGCATTTGAACTTTTTCTTCTATTGTTTTTGAATTTACTAAATCACACTTACTTAATAAAATAATCTCTTTTTTATTTAAAGTCGAGAGTTTGTAACTTTCTAACTCTTCTCTAATTATCATATAATTTTTTATCAAATTTTCTGAACTTCCTTCAGATATATCACACATATGCAAAAGCACCTTGCATCTCTCTACATGTGCGAGAAATTTAAGTCCTAGACCAATTCCTTTAGAGGCACCTTTTATTAATCCAGGTAAATCTGCTAAAACATAATCTTTATCAATGTTCCTAAATAAACCAAGTTGAGGCTTTAATGTTGTGAATGGGTAATCAGCTATCTTTGGTTTCGCATTTGACATTTTTTTTAATAGAGTTGACTTACCTGCATTTGGCAATCCAACTAAGCCAATATCAGCAATTAATTTTAGTCTTAACCAAACCCATAGCTCCTTTCCTTTTTTTCCGGAACTAAAATTTCTAGGAGCTTGGTTTGTAGAGGATTTAAATCTTGTATTACCTCTACCGCCAATCCCTCCTTCGAGTAGAATGAATAGATCCTGCTCATTTGTAAAATCTTTTATTATTGACTTTTTGTCTTCAGATAGGATTATCGTACCGACTGGAATGTCTATTTTTAGATCTTTACCACGAGCACCTGTTTTATTTCTTCCTGCTCCATCCTCGCCTCTTTTTGCTTTAAAATGTTGTTTATACCTAAAGTCGATTAGGGTATTGAGGTTAGATACAGATCTAAATACTATATCACCTCCATTACCACCGTCACCACCATCAGGGCCTCCAAACTCCACAAACTTTTCTCTTCTGAAACTTACGCAACCCGAACCACCATCACCTGATTTCAGGAAGATTTTGGCCTCATCTAAGAACTTCATTTAGTAAAAATTATTTTTTTAAATCAACATTTACGAATGATTTACTGTTAGCTTTTCTCTGGAAAGAGACCGTTCCTTCTTGAGTGGCAAATATGGTATGATCTTTTCCGATGGAAACATTTTTTCCAGGATGAAATTTTGTTCCTCTTTGTCTCACAATTATGTTTCCAGGGATTACAACTTCGCCACCAAATTTTTTGATTCCTAATCTTCTACCTGCACTGTCTCTTCCATTTCTTGTACTACCTCCAGCTTTTTTATGTGCCATTGGATTCTCCTTTGCTTTTTTCTGGTTCTTTTTTAATATTCATAGGATCATTGTCTTTTTTAACAGACGGTTTTTGAGGGTTAACAGAGGTGTTCTTTTGCTGAATTTCTTCAATTTTGATAAGTGTTAGGTCTTGTCTGTGACCAATCTTTCTTCTGTAATTGTGTCTTCTTTTCTTTTTAAAAACAATTATTTTTTTATCTCTGATTTGTTCAACAACTTTTGCTTTTAAGACTATGTTCTCTATTTTTGGTGAACCTATTAAAGATTCTCCTTTATCGTCTTTGTAAAAAATAATATCATTTAAAACAATAGTATCATTCTTTTTTACATTTGACATCTTCGGCAACTTTATAAAGTCTCCAACCTTTGCCTTATATTGCTTTCCCCTATCTTGAAATATAACAGTCATGTAATGCACCTAATATAGTGAATATTTGTTATACAACCTAAGTAATATTTATCAAGAAAATTTATCAATTATTTTACATAAAGTAATTTTTATTGTTATATTAGAAATTTTTGTGTTATTTAAGCGTGAGGATATTGTAGAAAATGACTGACATTGTAATCACATCAGCTAAGAGACTCCCTATTGGAAAGTTTATGGGTAGTTTATCCGAGTTCTCGGCGCCTCAACTTGGAAGCAAAATAATTGATTCAATAATCTCTGATTCAAAAATTTCAAATGATATTGTTGACGAAATCATAATGGGCCAGGTGTTGACAGGTGGATCTGGCCAAAATCCAGCTCGACAAGCTTGCATGCTGTCAAAATTTCCAGAAAAAACCAGTGCACTGACAATTAATCAAGTCTGCGGATCTGGGGTGAGATCTGTGACAATAGGTGCACAATCTATTATATCTGGTCAATCTGAAATTGTTATTGCTGGTGGACAAGAAAGCATGACTAATGCCCATCACACAATAAACGTAAGAAATGGTTTAAAAATGGGGGATGGAAAATTAAAGGATAGCATGATAGTAGACGGGCTTTGGTGTGCAATGAACAATTATCACATGGGTACAACTGCAGAAAATATAGCTAAAAAATTTGATATCTCAAAACAAGAACAAGATGAATTTGCTACAAAATCACAAAATAAAGCAGAAAGTGCACAAAAGAATGGAAACTTTAAAAATGAAATATGTCCTGTAGATATAAAAGTAAAAAAAGAAACTATATCCTTTTCTGAAGACGAGTTTCCTAGACACGGAACTACTTTTGAAAAAATCAATGCTTTGAAACCAGTATTTGATAAGGAAGGAACAGTAAGCGCAGGAAATGCCTCCGGATTAAATGATGGTGCAGCAGCAGTTCTCTTGATGAAAGAGCAAAAAGCTTCTGAACTTGGATTGGTTCCTTTAGCTAGAATTGCATCTTCTGCATCAGTTGGAGTCGATCCCGCAATTATGGGTATTGGGCCTGTACCTGCAGTAAATAAAGCTCTTAAAATTGCTAATTGGAATATAAATGAAGTTGACCTTTTTGAGGCTAATGAAGCATTTGCCGCTCAATCGCTAGCAGTAACTAAAGAATTAGAATTAGACAAAGATAAGGTGAATGTGAACGGTGGAGCAATTGCACTGGGTCATCCAATAGGAGCATCTGGAGCAAGAATTTTGGTTACACTTATCCACGAAATGAAAAGACAAAAAAAAAAAAGGGTGTGGCAACCTTGTGTATTGGTGGTGGTCAAGGAATAGCAATGTGTATCGAGGGCGTTTAAATGAATAAAGTAGCTTTGGTCACGGGTGGAACTAGAGGAATTGGCGAGGAAATTTCAAAAAAACTTAGTTCATCAAACTTTAAGGTGATAGCCAATTATGCAAGCAATGATGTTGCAGCAAAAAATTTTTCTGAAAAAAACAAAATTGAAGTAAAAAAATGGGACGTCAGTAATTACGAAGAGTGCAAAAAATCAATTTCGGAAATATATGAAAATTACGAACAAATAGATGTCTTGGTCAATAATGCAGGTATAACAAGAGATGCGCCTCTCCATAAAATGGGTCTAGATAAATGGCAAAAGGTTATTGATGTAAACCTTAATTCTATTTTTAATATGACGTCATTAATAATAAATAAAATGAGAGAAAATAATTTTGGAAGAATAATTCATATTTCATCGGTTAATGGGCAAAAAGGTCAATTTGGTCAAACTAATTACGCTGCAACAAAGTCAGCACTTATTGGTTTTTCAAAATCATTGGCGCTTGAGAGTGCCAGTAAAGGAATAACTTCAAACGTATTATGTCCAGGATACATAAATACAGAAATGGTTGCTGCAATAAGAGAAGACATACTTAAATCTATAGTTGAAACAATTCCAAGCAAAAGGTTAGGTGAAGCAAATGAAATTGCAGATATGGTAGATTACTTGGTATCAGACAAGGCAAGCTATATAAATGGCGCAACGTTA
>MDTG01168593.1_pt1 | contig 37069 bp, 38 predicted proteins | sample 811421 | NCBI WGS metagenome assembly MDTG01 (sample SAMN05326645, study PRJNA326480) | marine metagenome | isolation source: seawater | place: Pacific Ocean: South East | collected 2011
AAAAAAGCTGCTCCTAAGAAAAAGAAAAAAGCAGCACCTAAAAAGAAAAAGAAAAAAGCTGCTAGAAAGAAAAAAAGAAGATAGAAACTCTTTATTTTTTCATGAAAACTTTTTTGTAAAGTTTTCTTTTTCTTGTCTTTTTAAGCAAAAGATAAAAAACGGGGTTATGCCCCGTTTTTTTATTGTTTTAAATTAAAAATTGAGTAGACCAAACATATGCTGTTTGCACAAAATATAAGCCTGGATAGATCTGGTAGAGAAATATTTAAAGATATTAATTTATCTTTAGCGTCTGGTAAAATTATAATTTTGAAAGGAAAAAATGGTTCGGGCAAAACCTCTTTATTAAAAACCATTTTAAACATACTAGAACCATCTTCGGGATCTATTTATTGGAAAGGCAAGATACTGAATAATAATTTGTATGATTATTACAATAATTTAACTTACATAGGAGATAGAACAACGAGTATTAAACAACTTTCAGTATATGAAAATGTAAAGATTTGGAAAAAAATATTTTTATCAAATATTAATTATACCCAAATTCATGACGTATTATCAATCTTAAATTTAGATAGTTTCTCAAATGCAAAAGTTAATACATTATCCTTAGGAGAAATGAAAAAATTAGAATTACTTAGGTTAATTATAGAAAACAAGAAAATTTGGATATTGGATGAGCCTTTGTCAAATTTAGATCAGGACTCAATGAGTTTGATTGAACAGACCTTTAATGACCACCGTAAAAACGAAGGTAGTATTATATTTAGCTCACATCAAGATACAAAAATTCAAGTATCAGAGGAGATAAATTTATAGAATATGAACTTTTTAAGAAAAATAATTAGTTTTTTTTACAGAGAGTACAAAATCAATTTAAGTGGTTTTCAAGATATTTTAACTAACATAACATTTTTTTTTATATCTATTTTTATTTTTATTTTTTCAATTGGACCAGATACAAAATCACTATCTTTTTTCGGCATAGGAATACTATGGACATTATTATTACTGAGTTCAACTTTATCTCTAAGAAAGTTCTACCAAGATGATTTTGAAAATGGCAATATTATAATTTTACATCTTAATGGACTTAGTTATGAGTTGATTGTTCTTTTAAAAACTATTTCACACTTTATCTTTGTACAAATTCCTTTCTTGATTTCAATACCTGTAGCTTCAATATTGCTTAATCTGTCTTTAGATAAAATATATGGTCTTTTATTAAGTTTTTTAATAGGGTCTTTGATTTTATCAGGACTTGGATCTATATCCTCGTCTATGAATTTATTGAATACAAGAAATTATTTACTTGGAAGCGTTATTGTTATGGTTTTTAGTATTCCGGTCATAATTTTTTCAGTTGGGATAATTAATGCTGATAGTAACTTTAATTCTTTAGTAAGCATACTATCTGGAATATTATTAATTATATTAGCTATAAACCCATGGGCAAGTGGAGCATGCATAAAAATAGCCGTGCAGAATAATTGACAATGAGATTTTTAATAAATTCTAGAAAATTTACTGATATTGCTGATATATTACTTAAACCTTTTTTAATTCTATCTTTAATTTCATTATTTATTGGCCTAATTTTTGCATTCTTCTTATCACCAGAAGATTATCAACAAGGTTCTAGTGTTAGAATTATGTATGTTCATGTTCCTAGTGCTTGGTTATCCTTGATGACATATTTGATAATGACTGTATACAGTATTATTGCCCTAGCTTTTAGATTGCCCTTTGGTTTTATTATAAACGCTGCTGTTGCACCAATTGGTGCAACTTTTACATTAGTTTGTATAATAAGTGGCTCACTATGGGGAAAACCAATGTGGGGTACGTGGTGGGTATGGGATGCTAGACTAACTTCTGTAGCAGTTCTTTTCATAGTTTATCTAATTATAATATTCATAAATTATTCTTTTGAAAATATAAGAGTAAGAGAAAAAATATCTGCCATATTCGTATTAGTAGGATCTGTTAATCTACCAATCGTTAAATTTTCAGTGGATTGGTGGAATACCCTGCATCAACCAGCTACAATAAGCAAGCTCTCAAAACCAAGTATTGATCCCTCAATGATGGCACCTTTGGTTATTATGACAATAGCCTTTATTTTTATTGGAATAACAATTGCAATTTTAAGAATTAAAACAGAAATATTTGCAAGAGAACAAAATCTCTAACTATTTGTGACTTTTAGTCCCCCAGAAGAGATATCTTTATTATATTTATTTGGTAATAGAGAATATGTATTTTTGGTATATTTTTACAGCTTACGTCAGTGCTTTTGCACTTATAATTGGCTTATTATTTCTTAGTTACATTAAATATAAAAGAACAAATAAATAATGAGCCTTCGTTATCAGAGATTATTACTAATTTTAATAACTTTAATTTTAATTTTAATAGCGGTAATGCTAATTTTATTTAATGCAAAAGAAAATATATCTTATTTTTATACACCATCAGAGATAAATTCTTCTAACATAACTATTAATAAAAAAATTAGAATAGGTGGTTTTGTTAAAAAAAATAGTTTTAACAAAATTTCATCCAGTGAATTCAATTTTAAAATTACTGATAATGAAAAATCTATTAGTGTTATTTATAGTGGAATTCTTCCAGATTTATTTAGAGAAGAACAAGGAACTGTAATTGAGGGTTACTTTGATGATAAAAAAATCTTTAATGCAACAACTGTATTTGCTAAACATGATGAGAATTATATGCCTTCATCAGTTAAATCTAAATTAGAGGATTCAGGTTATTGGAATAAAAAATATTAATGAGCTCATTAGTTGGTTTTATTTCCTTATCGCTTGCAATTGGTATAAATTTTTTTTTATTATTTTCATATTTTTTTTTAAAAAATAAAAATTATAACTTTAATCTAATTGTTCGTCTGTCTTCAGTTCTAACTCTCATTTCTTTCTTTTCACTCATGTTTAGCTATGTAACATCTGACTTTTCAAATTTTAATGTTTTTCAAAATTCTCACTCAAATAAACCATTAATATATAAAATTTCAGGTACATGGGGCAATCATGAGGGTTCAATGCTTTTATGGATATCAATATTATCCATCTATGGATTTTTATTTTCTATAACAAAAGTAGCTGATTTAAAATTTAAACAATTAACACTTGTAATACAATCATCACTTCATATTTTGTTTGGATTATTTATTGTTTTTACATCAAATCCCTTTTTGGTTAATTCTGTTATTGTTAAAGAGGGTTTGGGCTTAAACCCCATTTTACAAGACCCAGGTCTAGCAATTCACCCGCCAGTTCTGTACGCAGGATATGTTGGTTATTCAATCATTTTTAGTTTAGCAATTGCAGGATTATTAAATAAAAACAATGATGATGAGTGGTTATATATTGCTAAAAAATGGTCTTTAATAAGTTGGACGTTTTTAACAGGTGGTATAGCGCTAGGTTCTTATTGGGCATATTACGAGCTTGGATGGGGTGGTTGGTGGTTTTGGGATCCTGTTGAAAATATATCATTGATGCCATGGATTACAGGTTTAGCTTTAGTACACTCACTTTTAATGATTAGGGGTGAACAAATACTTAAGAAATGGATAATCTTTTTATCTATTTTGTGCTTCTCACTAAGTATATTTGGAACTTTTTTAGTAAGATCAGGTATTTTGACAAGTGTTCATTCTTTTGCAGCCGATGCTTCAAGAGGATTGTTTATTTTATTGATTTTTTTTATTATCACAGGGTTTGGTTTTTTAGTTTTTTTATTAAGAACTCCTGAAAACTCAAAACCAATTAACTTACTATTTGTAAACAAGGTATCAGCACTTGTAATTAATAATGTATTAATGATCATTACTACATTAACTATTTTGCTGGGTACGATTTATCCAATTATTATTGAAGTAATTACAAATGATAGAATCTCAGTTGGTGGACCTTATTTCAACTCAACAGTAATACCTATCATGATGCCTGGTTTTTTACTCATGAGTGTTGCACCAGTATTATCTTGGCAAACAAATAGATTAAGAAATGCAAAACTTTATGTTTTGGGTTTTATGATCATTAGCGTTGTTGTTCTAATACAATCATATTTTACTACTTTCAATACTTGGGGGGTATTAGGATTAATATTAGGCGTCTGGATAATTGTTGCTTCTATTATTTCAATATTTTCTTCTTATAAAATTAAATTTAGTTATAAAATGTTACAGAAAATAAACCCACATATAGCACATATAGGAGTAGGAATAGCTATTGTGGGAATAACCTGTTCTAGCGTATTTAAAGAAGAATATGATTATAATATTAACGAAGGGGATAAGTTTAGAATTAAAAATACATTTATTACTTTTCAAAAAGTTGAAACAACTAATGAAGCAAATTTCCAAGCATTGAGGGCAAATTTTTTAATAAAAAAAGATGAGAAGTTAGTTGCAAACATAAGAGCTGGAAAAAACTATTATCCTGTATCTAAAATGATTACCTCTGAAGCAGGAATTTTCCATGAATGGTTTAGAGATATATATTTTATAGTTGGTGATCAAAAAGATAATAATTGGTTTATTAAAATATATATTAACCCTTTTGTAAGTTTTATATGGTTAGGAGTGTTAATAATGGTTTTGTCTGGTTTTATAGGTGTAACTAAAAAATGAGAAAATTAATAATATTAACACCCCTAGTGATACTTTTTATAATATCCATATTTCTTTTAATATATTTATTAAGTAATAAAGACCCAAATAAACCACCAAGTGTTTTATTAAATAAAAATGTTCCTAATTTTGAGAGTAATTCATTATACAATTCTAAAATTTATATAAATTATGAAAAAGTAAAAAATAAAAAAGTATTAATAAATTTCTTTGCCTCATGGTGCTTACCTTGTAAAGTTGAGCACCCTCTTTTCTTTGAATTATCAAAACGTTATCCAGATTTATTTATACTAGGCTTTAACCATAAAGATAAAATAGAAGATGCAAAAAAATATTTATTAGAGGATGGTAATCCTTACAATTTTGTTGGGGTAGATAAAGATGGAATGATAGCATTAGAGTTTGGGGTTTTTGGTCTTCCTGAAACTTTTTTAATTAATGAAAATGGAAAAATAATTTATAAATTTATGGGACCATTAACAAAAGAAATAATATTAAATGAAATTGAACCACTCTTATAATAAATTTATTTTAATAAAATTAATATTAATTTTTTTCTTTGTTGATGTAATTGCTAGCGAACTAATTGATGAAAAAGTAAAAAAACTTACCTTAGAGCTGAGATGTATGACGTGTCAAAATCAAAGCATCTATGACTCTGAGGCCGATTTTTCAAATGATATAAAAAAAATAGTAAGAAAAAAATTTCAGGAAGGAAAATCCGAAAAAGAAATTAAAGATTTTTTAACTAATAGGTATGGAGAGTACATTCTTTTTAAGCCTTTATTAAATTATAAAAACTTGTTTCTTTGGGCTTTTCCTTTCATATTATTAGTTTTTAGCCTGTTTTTCTTCATTTATCGGATAAGAAAAAGATAAGTCATACTAACAATTTATTTTGTTTTTTTAAATTTAGATTATATGGTCATATCATAATTTGAAATTACTTCTTTAAGGAGGAAACGTGAAAAAATTTTTATTAATTGTTTTATCTCTTGGTGTTTTAGGATTGGCTTCAATTGCTAACTCTCAAACAATAAGAATTGGTACTGAAGGCGCCTACCCACCATGGAACAACATTAATTCTGCTGGTGACTTGGAAGGTGCTGAAATTGATTTTGGAAATGAAGCTTGTGAAAGAATGGGTGTTACCTGTGAATGGGTTACTCAAGATTGGGATGGAATTATTCCAGCTCTCTTACAAGGTAAATACGACATCATAATTGCTGGTATGTCAATTACTGAAGAAAGAAAAGAAAAGGTAAACTTTACCACAGGTTATATGACAGATGGTGCAAGGTTTGCTGTTTTAAAAGGCAGTGGTTTATCTGATTTAAATATTGCAGGAATGGCAAAAGTTAATTTGAATAATGCTGGTGGTAAAGAGCAAGCTGCAATAGGACAACTTATCGCTGCAATGGATGGTAAAACTGTATGTGTGCAGTCATCTACAATTCACCAAAATTTTTTAGAGAAACACATGTCAGGTGCGGTAGATGTAAAATTGTACCAATCAGTTGATGATCACAATCTTGATTTAGCTGCTGGTAGATGTGATGCTATACTAGCTGACGTGGGATCTATTATTGATTTTATGGAGTCAGATGGCGGCGTTGATGTTGCCTTTACTGGGCCTACTTTTTCAGGCGGGGTATTTGGTGATGGTGTTGGTGGAGCTGTTAGAAAAGAAGATGGTGATATTTTAGAAATGTGGAATGCAGCAATTTCAGAAATGTCAAAAGATGGCACCACAGCTGAAATTACAAAGAGATGGTTTGGTAGAGACATATCTATGTAATATAATATTAAAATAATTTAAAAAAGCGGTCTTAAAAAGCCGCTTTTTTTATTTTGAATATATATAAAATACACTAACTAATGTATAAAATACATTTTTATGATATCTCTCTTAGGATTAATTATTCAGATTATTAATTTATTTCAATTAATATTAGTTGTTTACATTATTGGCACTTGGCTATTAAATTTTAATATTATTAATGCCTCAAATCGCTTTGTTTATTCAATAATGGAAGCTATGTATCGACTATGTGAGCCTAGTCTGAGTTTTGTAAGAAAATATTTGCCCACATTTGGTTCACTAGACTTGTCACCAATTGTTGTCTATCTTGGGCTTTGGTTTATAAAAAGCCTATTAATTGAATACTGGCCAAGATAAAAATGTCTAAAAAAATAGATGGTAAATTAATTGCTGAAAATCTGCGATCGAATCTAAAAAAACAAATAATTGAGCTCAAAGAAAAATACAACAAGGTTCCTGGCTTAGCTGTTGTTCAAGTAGGAAATGTTGCTGCAAGTAGTGTTTATGTAAAGGCAAAAACAAAAAGTGCATTAGAGGTTGGTATCGAAGTTATTGATCATCATTTAGAAAATACAACTACTCAAAAAGAATTAATTGCATTAATTGAAAGTTTAAATAATCAAGAAAATGTTAATGGTATATTGGTTCAACTTCCATTACCCAACCACATAAATGAACAAATAATACTTGATTGTATTGATCCTAAAAAAGATGCTGATGGATTCCACCCACTAAATGTTGGTAAACTATCAATAAGTGCAACAAATGATGAAAACTTGCTTATTCCTTGTACTCCATATGGCTGCTTACTTATGCTAAAGGGATTAGGTATTGACCTCACTGGAAAAAATGCTGTCGTAGTTGGAAGATCAAATATTGTAGGAAAACCTATGGCTCAATTACTAATAAAAGAGTCTTGTACAGTAACAATAGCACATTCAAAAACTATTGACTTAGAAAAAGTTTGTGGTCAGGCGGATATTTTAATTGCTGCAGTAGGAAGACCTGAGATGATAAGAGAAAATTTTATTAAGAAAGGTTGTGTTGTTATAGATGTTGGAATTAATAGAATAGAAGTCGAACAAAATAATGAAGTTAAAACGAAGCTTGTTGGTGATGTTAAGTATAATGAGTTAGAAAAAAAGGCTTTTGCTATAACTCCAGTACCAGGGGGAGTTGGACCTATGACGATTGCTTGTCTTCTGAGAAATACAACAATTGCCTTTAAGAATTCCCTCAATTCCTAATGACTAAAAAAGCAATTATTACGGGTATAACCGGACAGGATGGATCTTTTCTAGCAGAATTATTGATTAACAAAGGTTATGAAGTTCATGGAATAGTTAGGCGGGTAGCAATAGAGGATCCAAACCAAAGATATTGGAGAATTAAAAACAATTTAAATAAAATAAATATTCATGCAGGAACTATGGAAAACTATTCCAGTATCTTTAAAATTATTAATAAAATTAAACCTGATGAATTTTACCATTTAGCAGCTCAGAGTTTTGTAAGTGATTCTTTTAATGATGAATATTCTACATTGTCCTCTAATATAAATTCAACTCATTATTGTTTATCTGCAATTAAAGAATTAGACTTAAAAAAAACTAAATTTTATTTTGCTGGATCCTCAGAAATGTTTGGTAAAGTTCACGAAAGTCCCCAAAATGAGTCTACTCCTTTTCATCCTAGATCAATATATGGTATATCTAAAGTTGCTGGATTTGATCTGACAAGATATTACAGAGAAGCATATGGTATGCATGCTTCAAGTGGAATCTTATTTAATCATGAGTCTGAAAGAAGAGGTTACGAATTTGTTACAAGAAAAATATCCTACTCAGCAGCCATGATAAAATTAGGCCTTCAAAAGAATTTAGAATTAGGAAATATTGATGCAAAAAGAGACTGGGGTTATGCTCCGGAATACGTAAATGCTATGTGGCTTATGTTACAAGATAAAAAGGCTGATGATTATGTTGTTGGTACTGGTAAAGCCTATAGTGTTAGAGATTTTGCAAATATTGCGTTTAAAATTTTAAACATGGACTACAAAAAATACTTAAAAATCAAAAAGCACTTGTACAGACCTAGTGAAGTTGAAACTTTAATAAGTGATCCCTCTAAAATTAAAAAAAAATTTGGATGGAAGACCAAAGTTAGTTTTGATAAACTTGTCGAACGAATGGTCATAAATGACTATGATGCATTAAAAAAAAGAGTGTGAGTTATTTAACAAAATAATTTTAATTTAAAAATAAGTAAGAATTTTTTCTTCAAAAATTTCAGGTTTAATAAATTCCCTTGCTTTTTGACAATGATCACAATTTATTCCTACGCTCCCACAAGGAGATTTGCTGTTTTCAAAATATAAATTTTGATGTGTTTGATATCCTAATATATTTGGAGACACCCAACCACCAAAGTAAACTACAGCTTTTTTATCCAGTGCTGCTGCAACATGAGAAAATCCACCATGTGAACCAATATATAAATCACACTTGCTCATAAGTGCGCAAGACTCTCTAAAACCTAATTTGTTTGATATGAAAGAGTTGTCTAATACTTTTGTGTTTTGGTGAGATGATTGTATTATCAAAAATTTGCTTGAAATCTTATTTATTAATTTTTTCCAATTTTCAAAGCCCCAATCAAGATTTTTATATTTATTTTCAAACTTTGATCTATGCGATCTAGTCGCAGAGCTTTCAAAAAAAATTACCCCCTTATATTTTTCTTGATATTTTTCATACCAAGACTTTTTAGCAAGCTTAAATACCTTTTCTGCTTGATTAACTTCCGTATTTGAAAAATATAATTCTCCAGGAGTAACTCTAAAATCACTATTCCAAACATATCTAACGTTATCGCTTTTGGAGTAGTTAATGTAGGGTCTGTTTTTATTATGATAATTAATTATATGTATAGGTTTAGAAAAATCCAAATTATTACAGTTAGCTATATTAGGATTATTTTCATAAACAATTGAGTCATATGCTTTTTTTTCAGAAATATTACCAATAACTACTTGCCTTTCTGGATATTTTTTTTTTATTTTTGCTGCAAATGCAGTAATCATTAAGTCATCACCATATCCCATATCTTGATTATAATATGCTATAAAAAAACTTAAATGATATTCTTATTTAAATAGGTAAATTTATATAAATAAATTCATAGAGCTTTTTCTATATATTCTCTAAAAGTATCAACTTTGATATTTTTTCTAGCTTTTTCACAATGACTACATAGTTTTTTAAATTCACCACATGGAGAATCTTTATGATCATAATAAATATTGTAATGTGAGTCATAACCAATAACATTGGGTGATATCCATCCGCCAAAATATATTACGGCATTCTTTTTTAATGCAGCGGCGACATGACCAAAGCCACCTTCAGGACCCACATAAAGATCACACTTATTAATTACTGCACAAGCTAATCTAAAATTAATTTTTAAATCTGAATAAACTCCATCTATTTTTGTTGACTTTTCGTGCACCGATTGAATAATTAAATATTTATCTTTTATTTGATTAATTAAATTTATCCAATTTGAATGTCCCCAATCCTTATTTTTGTGTTTTATGCTATATTGATAATCATCAATTTTTGTAGATGACGTTTCAACAAATATAATTTTTTTTGCTTTTTGTTTATGATTTTTTTGCCAAAATTTATGTGCTTTATCAATTACTTCATCCGCATTATTATTCTCATCTTTTGTGAAATATAATTCTCCAGGAGTTGGTTTGAAATTTTTATTCCAAATATATTTTTTTGAGGATAAGCTTTTTTTATAATCAATATATGGTCTATTACCTTCATGATAATCAATAATATGAATTGGTTTTTTTAGATCAACATTTCTACAATCTGCTATATTTGGATTGTTATCATAAACTACTGAGTGGTAGGCTTCTTTCTTTTTAATATTACCAATTACAATTTGTCTTTCGGGAAATTTTTTTTTCAAGTTCGTAGCATGAGCTGTGATCATTATGTCATCACCATAACCCATAATATTATTGCTTATTTTTTCTTAATCTAATTGAATTTATTTTTATAAAACCTTCTGCATCTTTTTGATTATAATCACCTTTCTCATCAAATGACACTAAGTTTGTATCATATAGTGAATTTGGTGATTTTCTTCCAAGAATAATAACATTTCCTTTGAAAACTTTAACCCTTACATTTCCTGCAACTTTAATTTGTGTAGAATCTATTAATTTTTGCATAGCTATGCGCTCAGAAGAAAACCATAATCCGTTATAAATAGTTTCTGCATACTTTGGCATTAATGTATCCTTAAGATGGGATTCTCCTTTGTCTAGAGTAATGCTTTCAATAGCTCTGTGTGCATGCATGAGAATTGTTCCACCTGGAGTTTCATAAACACCCCTTGACTTCATTCCTACGAATCTATTTTCAACAATATCAATTCTACCTACACCGTGGTTGCCAGCAATTATATTTAATTCGTTTAAAATCTGATGAGGTTTCAAAATTTTATTGTTTATTGAAATTGGATCGCCGTTTTCAAAACCAATTTCAATAATCTCTGGCTCATTCAAAGCATCGTTAAGATTTTTAGTTCTAGTATATAAATAGTCAGGAGGCTCAACCCATGGATCCTCTAAAATTTTGCCTTCTGATGATGTGTGTAAAAGATTAGCATCTGTACTGAAGGGTGACTCACCAATTTTATCTTTAGCAACTTGAATTTGATTTTCTTTGGCAAATTTTATTAAATCATTTCTTGACTCAAACTCCCAATCTCTCCAGGGAGCAATAACATTTATATTTGAATTATTTGCATAATAACCTAATTCAAATCTTACTTGATCATTACCCTTTCCAGTAGCACCATGTGCCACAGAGTCAGCACCTACCAGATTAGCAATTTCTATTTGTCTTTTAGCAATTAATGGTCTTGCTATTGCAGTTCCTAAAAGATAGAAACCTTCGTAAAGAGCGTTTGCTCTAAACATTGGAAAAACATAGTCCCTGACAAATTCTTCTTTTAGATCTTCAATGAATATTTCTTCTACACCAAGACTTTCTGCTTTGCTTTTTACAGGGGACAATTCTTCTCCTTGACCAATATCAGCTGTAAAAGTAACTACTGGACAATTATATTTTAATTGAAGCCATTTAAGAATAACACTAGTGTCTAATCCCCCAGAGTAGGCTAAAACTATTTTTTTAGACATTTAACAATCAGCTTCTAACTTATTAACTGAAGCTGTAAAGCCTTTGAGAGTATAAATATCGTTTGTAATAGTGCCTCTTGTTGATTGCCCAGTTACTTTTAGTTTTAATCCTTTTTTCATTGCGTATATTACTTTCTTGTCTTCTTCAGTCCAAGCCGCTCCCTGTAAATCTTCTGTTGTATAAAACTGATAATCGCCTTTATCTATCTGAACATTTATTTTTGATCCTAATTTATAATCGTAGCCAGCTTCAATTTGAATTACTGTTTCAGTGTCACCTATGTTTTTGTAGACTAGTATATAATAATCTCCCCTGATCTTTTCTGGAGGTAAATCTGTTTCTATAGCTAGGCTACCTACATAACAATATTCATCTGTCTTAACAAAACTCCATTTACCTTTTTCAAGAGAAAAGGCTGAAAAAGACAGGGACAGATATATTATAGAAAAAATTATTAAAAATATTTTCATCAATTATACCTTTTAGTATATCTTACGCTAATAGTTAAGAGTGATTAAGGAATGATATTAAATTTATAGAATATGAATAAACTAGAACTTGAGGAATTAATGCTGAGAATAAGTAGTGGTCGCGACGAAATGGCTTTTTCAACTTTATTTGATTTTCTAGCTCCAAAAATCAATGCCTATTTTATTCAAAATGGCTTATTGCCTGATAACTCAGAGGAATTAACGCAAGAGGTTTTAAGCACAGTTTGGGCAAAATCTCATCAATATGATGCCTCAAAAGCTGCTGTTTCAACTTGGGTTTACACAATAGCAAGAAACAAAAAAGTAGACTTTTTAAGGAAAAATTCGAAAATTGACTTTAAAGAAGAAGATATAAGAGAGTTTTTATATGATAATAATGAGACTGATAAAATAAATGAAGGCGAGGTTAAAGACCAAGTGGCTAGAATTAATAAAGAACTTGATAAAGATCAGCAAAAAATGATCAAAATGAATTTTTTTGAGAATAAAAGTCATAAAAAAATATCTGAAGAGCTTGAAATTCCACTTGGGACAGTTAAATCTAGAATAAGGCATATTTTAATAAAAATGCAGAGAATTATATGAACGGAACTTTGGTAAAAAATCAGCTTGTCTTTGACTTTGCTTCAGGGTCTTTGGGACCTTCAAAATCACTACTAGCATCTACATATCTGTACCTTAATTCCAGTGCATCAAAGCTAAATCTAACCTTCGAAAATATATTGGGTGACAATTTAATTGAAAATAAAGATGTTCCAATTAAAACCCTAAAATACTCGGACTGTATTTCTGACAATTCACACGAAAAAATCTCTGACCAAAAAAATTTAAACCCAATTACCAAGCTTGTTGGACCTTTAAATAAAATTAATTGGAAACAAATTTATAAGGGCTTTAGTGAATTTGATCCAAAATTTCAGGATGATGATGATCTTAAGCTTATCAAGATGGACCCAGGTGCTTCAGTTCCATTACACTCTCATGGTGGGAAGGAATACATCCTCGTTCTTAGTGGAAGTTTCTGTGATGAATTCGGGACATATCAAAAAGGTGACATCCAGATTAATGACCAAAAAATTAAACACACTCCAATTGCTTCTAATGATGAGGGGTGTATATGCTTAACTATAACTGAAAAAGACGTTATTTTCTTTGGTCGTTATGGATCTTTCCTAAATTTATTTACATTTATAAAATCTTTTTTTAAGTAAATTAATGCTTCTTGTTCTATAATGAACAAGTGAATAGAATAGTTACTAACTTTTATAGAGGAAAAATTATAGAGAGTTCTCATTCTATTAAAGCTCTGATTTCTAAAATTAACGGTGAAGTAATATATAGTACGGATAATGATAACGATTTAATTTATCCAAGATCGTCTATTAAAATTTTTCAAGCAATTCCTTTTATATTGTCAAAAGCTCCAGGTAAATTTAATCTTAATGAAAAAAAGATAGCCTTGTCTTGCTCTTCTCACAGAGGCGAGGCATATCATATTAAAGAATTAAACGATTGGGTAAATAAAATAAATATAAATAAAAACCTACTTAGATGTGGAATTCACAATCCACTCAATAAAATAGAGTCCGATAGATTTCTAAGATCTAATAAGAAGGCAAACCAATTATATAATAATTGTGCAGGCAAACACTTAGCCATGTTATCCAGCTGTATAGCAAATAGGTATAATACTAAAAAATATTTAAATTTTAATCATAAACACCAATCAAGTATAAGAAAAATCTTTGAGAAGTTTACAAAAACAAAAATAAATAAAAACAATTATGGGATTGATGGATGTAGTGCGCCTCAATATTGTTTTATGATTAAAGATATATCAACTTTGTTAAATAACTTAATAAAAAGTTATAAAGATGAATTTTATTATAGTAACGAAACAAATATTTTAATTAATTCTGTATTAAAATACCCAAAATTCATTGGTGGATCGGATAGTTTAGATAGCAGAATTATGCAAATAACAAAAAATAAATTATTTTGCAAAGGTGGTGCGGAAGGGGTATTTCTTTTTGTACATCTAAAGAAAAATATATCAGGAATTATTAAGGTGTCAGATGGTAATGAAAGAGCTATGCCTTCAGTTATTTATAATCTGTTTAAAAAATTTAGTATATTGAACAAAGATGAATTAATTTTTTTAAAAAAAACAAGCAGTTTTAATATAATTAATCATGCAAACTTAAAAATTGGCTTAATTGATACTAGAATTAAAAGTTAAGAAGAAAATTATAAATATTGTTAGTGGAAATCTTAAAAAATAGAAAATTTTTTTATATTTCTTTTCTTTAAAAACAAAAAAATAATCCCCGATTAGTTGTATCGTTAAAAAAATACATAGGAATATAAATAAGTATATTTTATTAAAATTAATTAAATTTAAAACAATTATAAAAATGGCAAATATACTTGGCAATATTCCCAACACTGAGATTGTTAGGGAAATTTTTTTTTTTAGATTCCAATTTATTGATCCTATAAATACTATTATTATTAAAGTATAATATAATGTAAATTCTAGGATGAATTCTGTTTTGATACGATATAAAAAAAACCTATCAATTAAAATATAAATATATGGCAATAGACCTAGATACGAAAAAACAAACTGTAAATTCATTTTATAAATCATAAATTATGTCAATTAATAACAGAATTAGTGAAATAGAAAAATTATTAAATAAAAGAATTTTTGATTTTGAATTATTATCTGACTCTTTTGGGATGAAGTGTATAAAGGTCAAAACTTCTGATAATAAAAATAATATTGTAAAATTTTATAAAAACAAGAATTACACATTTAATGCAATAAAAGCAGAAACTGAAAATTTAATTTTTTTTAATAATTTAAAAATAAATTATTTTCCAAAGATTATAAACAATAATGATGATTACTTGGTAATGTCTTATATTGAAAATGATGCCATCAAACCTAGTATAACCAAAAATGATTTTTTAGAAGCAGTTACTTACCTACACTCTTTTTCAAATGAAAAATATGGCTTTCAGTTTGATACTCAAATTGGAGGATTAAGACAAAAAAATAAATTAAACACTGATTGGGTTAACTTTTATAGAGATGAAAGGCTTAATTACATTTTTGAGCTAATAAACACTGATGAAAAAATGGATAAATCAATTAATATAAAAATTGAAGGACTAATAAATAACTTGGAAAATTACATACCAAAAAATCCAAAAATATCTCTTTTACATGGAGATCTTTGGGAGGGGAATATACTATTTTCTAATTTAAAATTTTCAGGATTTATAGATCCAGGCTCATTTTTTGGTCATAATGAGCTAGAAGTTGCCTATTTAAGATGGTTCAATCCATCATTTATTGATAATGATTTTTTAGAGAAATACGATGATGTAATTACCATAGATAAAAATTATTTAACTTATGAACCAATATATCAGTTGTATTACTCACTATTAAATGTCTATTTGTGGGATAGAAATTATATTGATGATGTAATTAAATTATTGAAAAAGATAAAAATATAAATGTGTGGAATAAACGGTATTATTTTCAAAAATAAACAGGTTGATGAATCAATCATCCTTAAGATGAATGCGCTACTTGGACATAGAGGTCCTGATGGATCAGGATACATGAAACATAAAAATTTATTACTTGGTCATACTAGATTATCAATAATGGATTTGTCAGAAAAAGGAGCTCAACCTATGTCTGTTGATGGAAGGTATTGGATAATTTATAATGGAGAAATTTATAACTTCCTTAGTATTAAAAATGAGCTGATCGGTAAAAATTATAAATTTTACTCTAATACAGACACTGAAGTAGTTCTAAATGCATATAAAGAATGGGGATTAAATTGTTTTGAGAAATTTAATGGGGAATGGGCTTTATGTATTTTTGACAAAATTGAAGAAAAAATTATAATTTGTAGAGATGGTATTGGTTATAAACCGTGCTACATTTATAATGATAAAAAGTATTTAGCGTTTAGTTCTGAAATAAAATCCCTATATCCACTTAATAACAATCTTGAATTTGACACTCAAAATATTGGTATAGACAACATCACACTCTATAATTGCTGTAAAACAATTTTTAAAAATATAACCCAATTGCCACAAGGGAGATTAATAGTCACAGAAATTAATAACCCAAAAATAAATATAAAAAGGTGGGACTATCCTCTAAACAAACTTCCAAAAATTAACTCGGGTTTTAAAGAAAATACAAAAGAATACTTTGATCTATTATACAATTCAACAAAGATTCGTCTAAATAGTGACGTGCAAACAGGAACATCACTTAGTGGGGGATTAGACTCATCATCAATATTCACATTGTTAAATTTAATAGAAAAAAAAGAAAAATTAAATAAAGATAATTTAGATCTAAGACCAATTATAATGAATTATAAAGAAATGAAAACAATAGAAGATGCAAAAGAACTTTCAAATAAATTTGGACGAAAATATAATGTGCTTGATTTTGATGTTGCAGATATAGACAATACTCAAAAACTATTAACTTCTCTAGAAATAATAGAAGAATATTACATGCAATATTACCTATACAAATATCAATTTGAAAAAGGAGTAAAAGTTAGTTTGGATGGTCATGGCGCTGATGAATTTTTAGGTTACCCAAATTGGTTACCAGAATTATCTGTAGATATTTTTAATAATTTGATAAATTCTTACAAAACAATATTAAAATTTGGCAATACCCACAATATAAATAGATACAAAAAACTATTTGGACTTGGTGACAAGGTCCCAAACATTATAAATTTTAGAACTACTCCGCAAATTAATAATATTTACAATGATTATATATATACTGAAATCTTTGATACAGACTATCAGGTTATAAATGATGATATTGAAGAATTAAGTAATTTTTCCTATGAATTGTCATTTACTTATTTGATGTCATATTGTGGATGGTTTCAGTATTTTTTAAATAAATGGGATAGGGCATCAATGTCGAACTCTGTAGAAGTTAGAATGCCATTTTTAGATAATCAGGTAAGATTATTTACTTTATCATTATCAGGCAACAACAAAATAAGAGGCGGTCTTACAAAATCAATTTTAAGAGAATCTTTTAAAGATTATTTTAGCTCGAATATGTTTAATCAAAATTTTAAACAAGGATTAAAATCTCAAAAATTTGAAATTAATGATCAAACGATTAAGTTTATTAAAGAAATCTTAAGTTTAAAAGAATTTAAAGAAATGGGTTGCTTTAAAATTGATAATATAACCAGAGATTTTGAAGAAGGTAATAATCAAGTTAAGGTATGGAATATTTGTAAATACTTTTTAATGATTAATGGTTTTAAAAACAAAAATGATATGATGGGAAATATATCTATTTCTAATCAAAAATATAATAATTTGGTTGAAAACTAAAAGTTATTTAAATTTATACGCAAGGATTTGGATCTGACAAATGGATGTTTTGTATATCTTCTAATATTTCTTTTGATAAAGTTATATTTATACTGTCTATGTTTTCTTTGAGTTGTTCCATACTCGTTGCTCCAATTATATTACTTGTAACAAAAGGACGGTCATTGACAAATGCATTAGCAAAAGTAGATGGTTTAATTCCATGTTTTTTAGCTAATTTAAAATAAGACTCTATTGCAATTTCACCTCGTCTGGTATGGTGTCTGCTAAATCTTCTTGGCCATATAGTATATCTTGCATTTTGAGGTTTCTTATTACCAATATATTTACCACTTAATCTCCCACCGGCTAAAGGTGAATATGCCAGCAGACCACACTTTTCCCTAATAGAAACTTCTGAGTTGGCAACATCAAAAATTCTATTAACAAGACTATAAACATTTTGAATAGACATCATTCTTGGTAAATTTTTTTCTTTTGAAATTTGAAGAAATTTCATAACACCCCAGGGAGTTTCATTTGAAAGACCTACATGTCTTACTTTGCCAGATTTGACTAAGTTATTTAAATTTTCTAATACTTCTTCAACTGTGGTCCACTCAGTATCTTTTGGATCATATTCAAAATCGAGAGTTCCAAATTTAGGTACTTTTCTCTCTGGCCAATGTAACTGGTATAAATCTATATAATCAGTCTTCAATCTTCTAAGGCTATTGTCTACAGCATCATTAATATTTTTTTTATCAAAACCTAAATTATTTGAGCCATCTCTGATCCATGAAAGATCACCTTCAGTTTTTGAAGCTATTTTTGATGCAAGAATAATTTTATCTCTATTTTTTCTTTCTTTTATCCAATTACCAATAATTTCTTCTGTTTTTCCATAAGTCTCTTTTTTAGGCATTACTGCATATAGCTCAGCAGTATCAAAAAAATTTACACCTCTATCGAGTGCATAATCCATTTGTTGGAAACCCTCTTCTTGGCTATTTTGTTCCCCAAAAGTCATAGTACCAAGGCATATTACACTTACGTCAATATCTGTGTTTCCTAATTTTCTATACTTCATACTATTTTTCTAAAATGCCTTGAAATTAACAGATTTATAGCGATATTAGTAAATATTAAAAGGAGAAATTATGGCTTTAGACTTTAATCAACGATCATTTACTAAAACAGTAGATCAAGCGGCTATAGATGAAGGCTTGAGAGCTTATATGCTTAAAGTCTATAACTACATGACTACTGGTTTGGTACTAACTGGTTTTATTGCTTATTTTTTTGGAAAAGCTTCTGTTGCTGCTTATCTACCTAATGGAGTTGCTCTGACTCCTCTGGGAAATATGCTTTTTAATACAGGGCTTGCATGGATTATAATGCTTGCACCATTAGGTTTTGTTTTTTACTTAAGTGCAAGAATTCATAAAATGTCATCTACATCTGCTCAGATTACTTTTTGGATATTTGCTTCTGTAATGGGGCTATCTTTAGCATCAATATTTATCCAGTTTACAGGCGCATCGATTGCTAGAGTATTTTTTATTACCGCTGGTACGTTTGGAGCAATGAGCTTGTATGGTTACACTACAAAAAGAGACTTGACTAAACTTGGTGGTTTTCTATTTATGGGCTTAATTGGAATTATAATTGCTAGCGTTGTAAATATGTTTCTTCAATCAGGGCCGATGGCATTTGCAATTTCTGTAATTGGTGTTTTGGTATTTGTTGGTCTTACTGCCTATGATACACAAAATATAAAAAACATGTACTATAGAGGTGATAGTGAGGAAATTGGTTCAAAAAAAGCACTTATGGGAGCCTTGAAACTTTACCTTGATTTCATAAATTTATTCATTTTATTGTTACAATTATTTGGACAAAGAAGATAATTTATTATTTTATATTTACTAAACCCAGTCTTTCATTAGACTGGGTTTTTTTATTTATAACATGAACACAAGTACAGAAATAAACTTAGCATTAAGGGAGTTCTCTGCAGGAAATAAAAAAGGTGCCTACCTAAAATTAAAAAAAATTTTTAAAAAGAATAAAGAAGATGAAAAACTTCGATTTAATATTGCTGTTATAGAGCAATCATTGAATTTAAATGAAGAAGCTAAATTAAATTACAAATTTCTTATTAAAAATAGCTTAAATATAAAAGCTATGACAAATCTATATCAAATTTATATAAAAGAAGATAATTTCATTGAAGCACTTAATTTAATTAATAAAATTTTAGAAAATAATAATTTTCAAGATACGGTTAAAGATAAGGCTTTTGTTTTGTACAAACTTAATAAATTTGATGAGTCTATAAAAATTTGTAAAAATTTTTTATTAACAAATAATGATGTTTTTTTCATGAATATTATTGGCTTAAACTGTTTTGCAAAAAATGAGTTTGATAAAGCTGAATTAATTTTCAAAAAGGCACTTTTAATTGATAAAAATAATCCTATTTTATTAAATTCATTAGGACGATTTTATCATGAAAGGAGAGACTCAAAAAACGCTGAAAAATATCTTCTCAAAGCATTTGAAATCAAGAGAGACTCTTATGAAATAATTAATAATTTAGCCGGTTTTTATAGAGAAGAGGCAAATTATGAGAAATCAATAGAGCTTTATAATAAGGCTTTAATAATAAATCCTAATAATCCAGCAATTATTAATAACTTAGCAAAAGTTTACTTTGATATTGATAACTTAAAATTGGCAAAAAAATATTGTTTAGAAGCTTTAAGTCTTAATAAAGAAGACGGAAATATACAAAAAATTCTCTCCCTAATTTATATAAGAGAAAATAATTATAAAGATGGCTGGCCATTATTTGATGGAAGATTAAAATTATCTGATTTTGCTGAAAAAAATAACTCGCTAGATAAAATTAGAAACAAACTTGTTTATAACAATAGATTGGGTAAAAATTCTAAGTTATTAATCTTGAGAGAACAGGGAATAGGTGATGAAATATTGTATGGCACAATGTACCCTGATCTATTGAAATATTTTAAAGATGTATCAATAGAGTGTGATAGTAGATTAAAAAATATTTTTAAAAAATCATTTCCAAAATATGAAAATTCATTTGTAGATTTAGGTATGATTTCTCAAAATGAAGAAGCCCTAAAAGAATATGATTATGTAATGTATGCTGGTAGTCTTGGAAGATTTTACAGAAATAATATAAATGATTTTAGTAATGGTTGTTATTTAGAGGTTGATAGCAAAATATATAAAGAGATTAATAATGATTTAAAAAATTTAAAAGAAAAATTTAATGTCGGTATTTCATGGAAAAGTTTTAAAAATAGATATGCGCTTGAAAAATCTCTAATTTTAGAAGATCTTAATAAAATTTTTAATACAAAAAATTGTAATTTTATTAATCTCCAATATGGTAATGTTGAAGATGAAATAAAAAAATTTAATTCAAATAATAATAAAAAATTAATAAGTATTAAAAATATAGATTTATTTAATGATTTTGATAAGTTAGCTGCATTACTTAAAAATTTAGATTTATTTATATCTGTGAGCAATAGTACAGCTCATTTGGCTGGATCATTAGGAGTTAAAACATTGTTAATCAAACCCAAAAATCATGCAATATTTCATTATTGGAACCAATCGAGCAATAAATCACCATGGTACGAGTCTATTGAATTAATTAACAGAGAGGATATTTTTAATAAAAAAGATCTGGTATCTAAATTTTTAAATTATTGAGTTAAATTTATTTGAGAGATATTCGTCTCTTTCTTTTATCCATTCATTTGCAAACTCCACATCCTGCCATTCAGAAAACCAAGGTCCGCCCCTAGTATAATGAACAGCAAAAGGTTTTGTGTTATTGTGGTTTGAAGTCCATCCTTCTAACCAATTCCATCTTTCATCTAATGATCCAATTTCTGTATCTTTACACCATTTGAACTGATGAAGGTATGCTCCACTTTCAGTATTAACAGTTTCTAATGAAAGATTTTTTGTACTAGGATGGGAGCAATTAAAAATAATAAAACTTGACCAGTTTTTTCTTGGATAAATGGTTTGTTTTTGACCATCCATTTTATGCTTCTCTTTTGGGGTATAGTCGTGTTGAACACAATAAACGGCTTTGGTATCATCAAGATTTTTCATTAAGTTATTAACGTCATCAAAAAAAATAAAGTCACAATCACAAAATACAGCCCAACCACGATAATTCATTAATTTGGGAACTAGAAATCTAGAGTAAGTAAATTGTGTTGAGGCCAAAGGGTCTACTTCTCTTGTGTATAAATTTCTGGATATAAGCTCCTCTAACTTCAAAGATACTACATTTACTTTTTTAGATGCTCTCTTAATTAATGAATGCTTGCATACTCTGTAGGCAATATCTTCTTTTGCATCATACCCAATAAAAAAATTAATACTCATATTAAATATTACTATTATCTATCATTTTTATATTATTTAAAACAAGAGAATTAAAATAACCTGAGTCAGATAAACTATTCCATTCCTCTTGTGATTTATTAGTAATTTTACAAATCCAAATATTTTCAGATAAAGCAGTTTCAGATCTTAATACCCAAGAGTCACTTTTTTGTTTATCATTGCTTTGTCCAAGCTCAATATCAGCCATAAAAAGACATATTTCACTTGAAGGATTAGATCCTATTAATCCGACAATATTGGTTCTTGCAACATTCCAATCTTGATTTTTAATAGCAAAAAAAATCAACATTTTTTTTGACTCTTCGTTTTCTATATTGCTTCTTATAATTTGATTAATAAAAACAAGGTTATCTAAATTATTATCATTTATAATTGTAGTAATTATTTTTCTAAGAAGTGCGCTTTGACTTGATGACCAATATTTTTTAATTAATTTTTTTAAAAGAGACAGGTTATTAGATTTAGCAATTAATTCTAAGTGCAATTTAATATACGGTGGAAAGTTATTTTTTAAATTTATAGCTTTAAGTACATTCTTATTTGCTTCTTTAAGATTACTATCAGATTTTATTTTTGCAATCTCATAATAAGCAATTGATTTATTTTCATAAAATGTTTCTTTATTAATAATTTTTTTTGAATAAGCCTTATCTGTAATTATTAATAATTGATTCCAATTTTTAGTTTTTGCTGCAATATAGGTTAATGTTTCATATAATTTTTCTATATTAGGGTTTAGGTTAAAAAGCTTTTCACCATATAAAAAAGCATGATGATAATCATGGTCTTTAAGATTATTTTCCATTAGGCCTCTGTAACCCAAAGATTCTGTTTTTTTTGATTTAAGCATCTGTTCATAGACCTCTCTTAATTCATTGTGTTTTCTTTCAATTTTATAAACCTCAGATCTTAAAAGAAGTGATAAAGATGGTTCATCTTTTAAATAAGAATTCATCCTTTTATGATATTTAATAGCATTAATATTATCTTTGTTAGAAATAGCAATCATAGCTTCAACAAAATAAAAATATCCTTTTTCTAATTTTTTATATCTACTTTTTAAAAAATAATTACTTAATGACAATCTGGATTTAAAAAATAAATAAAAAATAACATAAATAGAAATTAACAGAGTAATTAAAATCCCTGCAAAAATATTAGATGAAAAAGAATATTTTAAGTTTCCAATATCTAAAGAAATTATAAATGGATTTGTAAAAATTGCTGTTAAAATTGTTATTAGAAGTACTAATTGGATCGAAAAAACTATCAGCTTATACATTATCTTAAAATATTTAATTCAGTTTTAAAATTTAAATATTTTTTGATTTCAAGAGATGATAATTTAAATATTTTTTCATAATTTTCAATAGTTTGTAAATTTTTTAGAGCGCTTGTAATTTTTCTGTTTTCAATTTGTAATTTGATTTCATTAATCTTTAAAATAAGGTCATTTGTAATTGTATTTTCAGAAGTTGGAGAAATTTCTATATAAGGTAAAATAATTTTACTAAAAAAAGAGTCAGGGTTTTGATTAATTGATTCTTTAAGGAATAAATTTACCTCCTCCTCAAATATTTCTTTGATATATTTATATCCCTTGAATTTTTTTGCTGATAAAATTGATAATTTTTCATAATTAAGAACATTACTTTTGCTTATTAATTTTCTTAAATATTCAAACTCCTGATCAAACTCAATGTTATTCTCATATTTAATTAAAATTAGATCTATAATATCACTTCTATTTTTATCAAAAATATCTTGTGATTCTTTTTTATTTTTTTGTAAGGAAGAAACTTTATTATTTTTTAAGTTATCTATTTCTTTTGATAAAAGTTCAAAATTTTTATTCAAGACTTGAATGTTTTTATTAAGATTTGAAATCATTTTGTTTTCATCCTGAATTGTTAATGTTTTTTTTATTTCATTTAAAGTTTTTTCATTAAATTTAATTTCCTCTGCAATTTTGTTTATTAATTGTGAGTTTTTATAAATATTTTCCTTTAATTCTTGATCGAATATAAATTGATTTTTTGATAGTTTGTCTTGGTTTTTATAGTTAATTAAAAAAACATATAATACACCAATCAGACAAATTAGTAAGATAAGGCTAAATGCAAATTTTGAAAATATATAGAAATTATCAAATATTTTTTTCATATGTTTTTTTAACATTATTAGTTTGTTGTTTCACAGAAGAAAATATTGTACGGAAATATTATGCTTGTTTTTTCTTGTGAAACCTCATGTGATGAGACCTCAATATGCTTGATGGATAATAGTAAAATTATTAAACATGTTATTTTTTCTCAAGAAATTCATAATAAATATGGCGGTGTAGTACCAGAACTGGCCTCTAGGTCGCATCTTGAAAATTTGCAAGCAATAGTCTTTGATACTTTTAAAAAAACGAAAATAGATGCAAAAGAAATTGATGTGTTTTGTGCTACATGCGGACCTGGTCTGATAGGCAGTTTGTTAGTTGGCTCAACATTTACAAAGTCTCTTTCACTGAGCTTCAATAAACCATTCATTCCAATTAATCATTTAGAAGGTCATTTGTTATCAACAAGCTTCAATAATGAAATTAAATATCCTCAACTTGTTGTGTTATTAACAGGTGGCCACACACAAATATATTTAATGAAGAATAGCAAAGAAGCAAATTTACTGGGTCAAAGTCTAGATGATGCAATAGGAGAGGCTTTTGACAAAACTGCTAAATTACTTGGATTAGGTTATCCAGGTGGAGCAGAGATTGAAATAGCTGCAAAGGAAGGAAATGAAAATGCTTTTGAATTACCAAAACCCTTATTTCATGATAAAAATTTCAATTTTTCATTTTCTGGAATTAAAACTCATATTAATATTTTAACAAAAAAAAATGATTTAAATAAAAATTTCATTCGTAATATTTCAGCTTCTTTTCAAAAAACGATGGCAGATATAATTACTAAAAAAATAGAAATTGGTCTTGAAATTTTATATAAGAAAAATGTTTATATTAAATCTATATCAGTTGTTGGAGGTGTAGCTAATAATACATACATAAGAAAAAGATTAGAAAATTTATTTGATCAAAAAAAAATAAATCTTTATTATCCAATTAAAGAAATGATGGGTGATAATGCAGCTATGATAGCTTGGGCTTGTTTAATAAACTATAAAGATAAAAAAAAAGATATCTTTTTTAAACCTGATCCTAGACTTACAATAAATAAAAAATTATAGAAAGTATGAAAAAAATTATATGCAATATTGGTTATTAAAATCAGAACCTAGCGCGTGGTCATGGGAAGATCAAGTTAAAGAGGGACAATCAATGTGGGATGGTGTTAGAAACTTTCAAGCGCGCAATAATTTAAAAAAAATGAAAAATAATGACTTATGTTTTTTTTATCATTCAGTAACTGATAAATCAGTTGTAGGAATTGTTAAAGTTGTGAAAGAATTCTATAATGACCCAACAGATGAAACAGAAAAATTTGTAGTAGTAGATGTGAAGCCATTTAAGAAACTTAAAAATTCTGTGTCTCTTGATCAAATTAAAAAAGAAAAAAAACTTAAAAATATTGCTTTAATAAAACAAAGTAGGCTTTCTGTAATGCCTTTAAAAAAGAATGAGTGGGATACAATAATTAAAATGTCAATCTGACTTTAATAATAAATTATTTGTTGAAATTTATCAGTTTTAGAATTACTCTTAATCCATGAAAATAGAAGATAATTGGATTAGTAATGCGAAAATTGATTCTAAGAAATATGAGTCCATGTATAAAGACTCAATTGAAAATAATGATTTATTTTGGGGAGAGCAAGCTAATAGAATTGATTGGGATAAAAAGTTTACAAAAATAAAAAACGTTAAATATTCTAAAGATGATGTCTCAATTAAATGGTTTGAAGATGGAAATCTTAACGTTTCATATAATTGTATAGATAGGCATGCCAAAAAAAACCCTGATAGGGTTGCAATAATATGGGAAGGCGATGATCCTAAAGAAACTAAAAAAATTACTTATAGAGAATTACTATTTAATGTATGCAAAGCTTCTAATGTTCTAAAAAAAATAGGTGTTAAAAAAGGAGATAGAGTTACAATCTATCTAACTATGATACCTGAGCTAGCTTATATAATGCTTGCATGTGCAAGAATTGGCGCAGTTCACTCAATAATTTTTGGAGGGTTTTCTGCAGAATCTATATCAGGAAGAATTCAAGATTGTGACTCAAAGTTTGTTGTTACAGCGGATGAGGGTATAAGAGGTGGAAAGATTATTCCTCTAAAACAAACTGTAGATAAAGCTTTAGAAAAGTGTCCAAATGTAAAAAAATGTCTTGTCATTAAAAGAACAAGTAACAATATTAATTTTTTAGAAAATAGGGATGTTTATTTTGATGAAGTAATCAACTCAGTTGAAGATTACTGTGAGCCAGAAATAGTCAATGCAGAGGATCCATTATTTATTCTGTATACATCTGGATCTACTGGAAAACCAAAAGGAGTGATGCACACATCTGGTGGCTATCTTGTATATGCTTCTATGACTCACGAATACATTTTCAATTACAATGTTGGTGATATTTATTGGTGTACTGCTGATATAGGTTGGATAACAGGACATAGTTATATTATTTACGGACCACTGAGTAATGGCGCAACTACATTAATGTTTGAGGGTGTGCCTAATTACCCAGATTTCTCTCGCTTTTGGCAAATAGTTGATAAGCATAAGGTAAATATATTTTATACAGCTCCTACAGCAATTAGAGCATTGATGAGAGAAGGTAATTCACATGTAGAAAAAACAAACAGATCATCATTAAAATTATTAGGTACAGTAGGTGAACCAATTAACCCGGAAGTCTGGAAGTGGTATTTTGAAGTACCAGGAAATTCTAAGTGTCCAATTGTTGACACTTGGTGGCAAACAGAAACAGGTGGTATACTTATTTCACCACAAACAGGAGCTATAAAATTAAAACCTGGTTCGGCATCTAAGCCATTTTTTGGAATTGAACCTTGTATTGTAAACAAAGATGGTGAAGAACTAACAGGCGAATGTGAAGGTATGTTATGTGTTAAACGGTCATGGCCAGGCCAGATGAGAACTGTTTATGGTGATCATAAAAGATTTATTCAAACTTATTTTTCACAATTTGATGGTAAATATTTTACTGGTGATGGTTGTAGAAGAGATAATGATGGTTATTACTGGATTACTGGAAGAGTAGATGATGTTATCATAGTTTCTGGTCATAATTTAGGTACAGCAGAAATAGAAAGTGCTTTTGTATCTCATCCTAAAGTTGCTGAAGCGGCGGTAGTTGGATATCCGCATGATATTAAGGGGAATGGATTATATTGTTATGTTTCCTTAAATGTTGGTGAAGAGAGTTCTGAAAGTTTGATTAGTGATCTTAAAAGGACTATTCGTGAAAAGATAGGTCCTATTGCGACACCAGATTTTATCCATATTGCTTCTGGACTTCCAAAAACACGATCTGGGAAAATAATGAGGAGAATTTTAAGAAAAATTGCTTCAAATGATTTTGAAAATTTAGGTGATACATCAACTCTTGCTGATCCAAGTGTAGTGGGCCAGCTAGTTGAGGGCAGACAAAATAATTAATTATCTGGGTTGCCAGTGCTTTAGGCATCTTGGTTCATAAATGTTAGCTGCACCAACTTGAGTTCTTTCTCCGCCTTGAGTTTTTCTATAAGTTTTTGTTGCTTCCATCCCGCAAACATTACAAAAACCATATATTTTAACTATTTTGTCAGAAAGGCCTAGTAACATTGATGAAGTTTCCCATGGTTTTCCTCTTGAGTCCTGATCTAAACCTGCACAAATAACATCTATTCCTTTAGTTAAAATTTCTTCCACGTTTTTAAGTGTCTCGTGTGTATCCATAAACTGGATTTCATCTAAAAAGACAACGTCAACATTATTTAAGTCAAATTTGAAGTCGCTTAGGACATTATCCCAGCTCGTCATTGCATAACATTCGTGGCTGAGATCATTATGAGTTATTATTTTTTCATTTGAATATCTGTTATCAATACTTGGCTTTAATACTATAATTTTTTTATTTTGATGTTTAGCCCATAGTATTCTTTTTAACAATTCACTAGTTTTGCCAGCAAACATTGCTCCTACTATAGTTTCTAAATTTCCTCTCATAAAATATTTTTTTTTAATATTATTACTATAGTATATTTATCTGAATAGTAAAAAATTAATTAGGAAATTGTGTGCAAACTAAAAAAGGTGTTAATATAAGAATTACAGTTCATAATATTCTTTATGAAATATATAAACAGAACAAAATATTTGATGATCCTATTATAAAAGATAAAATTGATAAAAATAATGAAAAAGATATAGCTTTCATAAACAACGTCTGCCTAAACTCAATGCGATTTTATTTTCACACAAAAAAAATAATTGAACTATACTCTAAAAGGAAGTCTAGATTACATGAATTAATTTTATTTAACAGTGCTATAACACAAATTGTTTTTTTAGAATTTAAAGAATATGCAGTAATAGACTGTACAGTAGAAATTGCTAAAAAACTAAAAATTTATCCAGGATTTGTAAATGCTTTATTAAAACAAGTTTCCAAAAATAAAGAAAAGCTTAAATTTATTGAAATTAAATTTTCTGATTTACCAAATTGGTTTACCAAAAAAACCAATAACTTACAATTAAAAGAAAAAAAAAATTTCTTACAAAATTTTAGTGAACAACCTCATCTGCATTTAGTTTTCAAAAATAAAAAAAGTTTATTAAATTTTGAAGAAGAAATTGATCACACTTCAAGTGTTTCAGGTTTTGCTAAAAATAATATAAAAATAACTAATATGTCCTCTTTTATAAATGGAGATTGGTGGGTACAGGACTTTTCATCATCTTTGCCATTGATAAATATATCAAATAAAATTCTTAGTAATAGGATTATAGATCTGTGCTCTGCTCCTGGTGGCAAATCTTTTCAAGTTCTGTCAAAAAATAAGGCAATTATCATAAATGATATAAGTAAAAAAAGATTAAAACTACTGAAACAAAATTTGATTAGATTGAAATTTAAAGCAACTGTTACAAATTATGATGTTTTAGAGATGAAACAAAATAAATTTGATTTCATAATTTTAGACGCGCCTTGCTCAGCAGTAGGGACTATAAGAAGGAACCCTGAAATATTTTATAAATCCAAAAAACCAGACTTCAAAAGACTTACAGACTTACAGGAAAAATTGTTAAAAAAAGCATCTCTTCTTTTAAATACAAATGGGATAATCCTTTATATGGTATGTTCTTTCATTAAAGAGGAAACGGTTAATCAGATTGATAAATTTCTTCTAAAAAATGAAAATTTTTCTCTAAACGATTTCCCTATGGATGGTAATAATGAATATTTTAAAAAATTTATTAATAAAAACTATATGCTGACTTTGCCCACAAAAGTAAAAAACTATAACGTAGATGGATATTTTGCAGCATATTTAAAGAAAAATTTATGAGGCTTATTAAAAAAATTATATTTATTTATATTATCTCTAAATTTGCAAAAGTTGATAAAAATATCTCTTTTAAAGATCTAAATTTTAAAAAATTGGATTTTACTAATTATAAACAAGTAAAATCTTTTATTTTTAAAAATGAATTTTTTAAACAAAACAATAAGTATGTTCAAAGCTTTGATTTTTTAAATTTTTCCCAAAAATTAGGAGGAAAAATTGGTATAAATCTATCAAAGAAAAATATTTTATCTTGGTACAAAATAAATAAAAATAAGCTTTACTTTCCCTGGGCTGATGATCTTACTTCAAAGAGATTCCTTAATATCGTTTATAATTATGAATTTATTAATTCATCTTCTACCGAAGAAGAAACTAAAAAGTTAAATGAAATGCTATTTACACACATGATTAGAATTAACTATGATATTAAAAATAAAAAAATTGGGGATTTGACCTCATACGATATTAAAGCATATTTGTTATGCAGTTTTATTCTTAAAAGTATTAATAAAAAAAGTATAGATTTTATTGTTTTAATCATTTTAAGACAAATTGATAGTATTGGGATGCATAAAAGTTACAATATATTAGAACATGCAAAGTTTATGAATAATTTAAATGAAATTAAAAATATTTTTTTATTTTTTAAAAATGAAATACCTGAAAAAATTGAAGAAAATATATTCAAAATGCAATCAATTTTAAATGAATATTTTCATGATGATGGGACTATTCCATTATTTAATGGATCTAATAATAATTACACTAAGTTGATTTACGAGTCCTTAAACAAAGATGAATATTTAAAATCAAGAAAATTTATAAATATAAATAATGGAATTGCCTTTCATTCTGACAAACAAAAAAGAGTTTTTTTTGATATTGTTCAACCAAATAAAGATAATATAAGCAATAATTTAAGCGCAGGTACTCTTTCCTTTGAATTTAGCAGTTTAGGTGAAAAAATAATTACTAATTGTGGTGCAACAGAGAGTTTTGGAAAAAATCCTGAATATCTAAGATATAGTGCTGCTCACTCAACATTAATTTTACAAAATACCAATATTAGTGAAATCAAAGAAAATAATCCCCATAAAAGATTTCCTCAGTCAGTTGTGTTTAACCGAGATGTAAATGAAAAAAATATAATTTTTGAAGGATCTCATAATGGGTATGTCAAAAAATTTAATAAAATTTTAAAAAGAAAATTAATTATTAGTAGAAATAGTAATAAAATACTAGGTGAGGACTCAATAATTTCTTTGAAAAAGACAAACAATAGAATATTTTATCACATTAGATTTCATCTTGTAGATGGCATTTCATATAATTTTACGAATAGTAAAAGAAATGTAATTCTAAAAACAAAACAAAATAATATGTGGTTATTTAAAAGTGATGCAGAATTAGTTGTAGAAGATAGTATAATAGTTGATAAAAATTATACTGTTCCTACAAAACAAATAGTTGTTAAAGGAGTTATAAATAATACTAAGCAGACAAGAAAATGGTCGTTAGAAAAAATATAAACCAAAAATTCGCTTTTATATCTGTATATGATAAAAGTGATTTAGATTATCTATGTAGTAATTTATCAAAATTTAATTATAATTTTGTTTCTACGGGAGCAACCAGTAAAGAAATAATTAAACTTGGATATAAGTGTCTTGGTTTATCTAAACTAACAGGTTTCAAAGAAATTTTAGACGGTAGGGTTAAGACGCTTCATCCAAAAGTTTATGGCTCTATTTTACATAAGAAAGATAGTTTAGAACATAAAAGAGAGTTCAGAAAATTAAATTTTCCAGATATTGATATTGTTGTTGTTAATCTTTATCCTTTTAAGAAATACTCAATCATTAAAGATGAAAATTTGGCTATCAATATGATTGATATAGGGGGTAATAGCTTATTAAGAGCTTCAAGTAAAAATTATAGATATGTTACAACAATTACTCAAATTAGTGATTATAAAAAATTAATACAAAATTTGAGAAAAAACCAAGGGCTTACAACTTTAAATTTTAGAAGATTGTTGGCAACTAAGACTTTTAAGCTCACCTCTGAATATGATCATTATATTTATAGATATTTTAAAAATGACAAAAATTTTTTAAATAAAACTAAATTAAGATATGGAGAAAATCCCCATCAAAAGGCATCAATTGAAAACAATAATAAAATATCAATTTCTAAGTATCAGTTAAATGGTAAAGAAATAAGCTATAATAATATTATAGATATTGATAGTGGTTACAACTGTCTGATAGAATTTAAAGAACCAACGTGCGTTATTATAAAACATACAAATCCATGTGCTGTGGCTTCAGCAAAAAATATTCAACAAGCATTTTTAAGAGCCTTAGAGTCTGACAAAAAAAGTTCTTTTGGTGGGATAGTTTTAGTTAATAGAGCAATAAATTCAAAATTGGCCAACATAATAAATAAAAATTTTTTTGAAATTTTAGTTAGTCCAAAATTTGATAAAAAAGCTGAGAATATTTTGATAAAAAAAGAGAAGTTAATTTTAATTAAATTAGACAAAATTAATAGGAAGAAAGAAGAGTTTAGGTCAACAATATTTGGAAAATTGATTCAAGTTAATGATAATTTTGATATTAATCATAAGTTTATTAATCTTGTCTCTAAAAAAGAAGCATCTAAAAAATCGATTGATGATCTAGTTTTTTCTCTGAAAGTAGCGAAACATTTAAAGTCAAATGCTATTGTTCTTGCATCTAATAAAAAAACAATTGGATTAGGTATGGGACAAACTAATAGAATTGATGCTTTAAAAATTGCTTTAGACAAAATGAAGGCAAACAATAAGTCAAAAAACTATGTTTGTGTCTCTGATGGTTTTTTTCCATTTGCTGATGGCATTAGTTTGCTTAAAAAGAATAATTGCAAAATTGTTGCTCAGCCATTTGGTTCAATTAATGATATTAAAATTATAAAATTTGCAATAAAGAATAAAATTTCATTATATTTTACAAAAAAAAGACTTTTTAGACATTGAGCAAAAATAATCAAACTCCAAAATATATTTTAGAATTAGTAAAAAAATATCCACGTATTTCTAGTGGCAGAAAAAACTACAAAGAACACCACAATAGAGTATTAAAAACTATTGAGCTAATAAAAAAATATATAAAAAAAACTAATAATTAAATTTTTTAATCCACTTTTTTAAGTTTTTTTCTGGATTTATGAAATTTGAGTATTTTTTCCAACGTCCTATAGAAGAGAAATAAAGTGGGCTTACAACTTGACTATAACTAGGAGTAGAAATTCTGTTTCTATTTAATGCTGTTTGGTAAAATTTTTCTAGAGGTTTTTCATAATCTAGATCTAAAAATTTTAATAAATTTCTAATGCTATTCTCAAAATCTCCTACGGTTTCTTCATATTTAATTTTATGCAAACTTAGGTCCAATTCATTTTCATAAAATTCAAATAAATTAAAAACTTCATTATAAAAAGAAACAGTATCTTCAAAATCTAAAAAACTAGCCATTGCATCATTTATTTTAAATGAACTAAAAAAACAGCTTAAAACAACATCACAAGGATGTCTTAAAGCTAGGATAATTTTTGAATAAGGAAATATACATTTAATAAAACCCAATTCAATAATTGACAATGGAAGTTTATCTATTAAGATTTTTTTGCGATCATATTTCTGTTTTATTATTTCATTAAAATAGCTATTTCTAATATCATCCTTTTGTAACTGTGTAATTTTTAGCAATGAGTCTAATTTATTATCATTCATTTCAAAATATTTGTGACGTGCTTTAATTAAAAAAGGCTCTTCCTCTAATACTGTTATTTTAGAGTGTGTTCTTAAAATTGTATCCAATAACGTTGTTCCAGATCTTGGGAATGCAACTAGAAAGACTAAATTTGAGTCATCTATATAATTTAATTTATTAGTAATTAATTTCACATTTTTCTTGTTGTAAAAATTTTTATATTTATGAATATTGTCTATGATAGCAGTATTATTATAATTTTTATTTTCTTCATAATTTTTAATTAAGTTGTTTCTTGTTATTATTTTATCATATGATATTTTGTAATTTTTTAGCTTCTCATTATTTTTTGATTGAAGATTTAATAATCTTTCAAAATCATAATTTTTATTTTTAAAATGATTTTCTAAATTATTTTTTAAAATTATATCTTCTGATAATTTAAATTCCTTTCTTCGATTATTAAGTAAAGCCTGATAATAGAGTATAGTTTTATTATTATGAAAAATTTTATTTGCTTTTTTAATTAAATTTTCAAAATTTATTATATCATTTGATAGTTCCAATAAATTTAATAATTTATCATATGAATTAAAAAAATTAGGATTTGATGATATTGATAATTTATACGAGTTTATAGCATTTTTATTTTCAAATCTTAGCTCATAAAATAAACCTTGGGCATAATACAAATAGTATAAATCCTTTTCTCTAAATTGATTTGAATTATTAAATTTAAATATTTTAGGCAATTTATCATATAATTTATATTGCAAACAAATTTTTACTAAATGATTCAATACGTTAATTTCAGTTTTGTTTTTATTCAAAAAATCAAAAAGAAGCTTTATGCCTTTATCTATCTGTTTAGATAATAAATAGGCATTGGCTAAATTTATATATGCTTTATAATTTTTATCATTTAAGTTAATTGCATATTTTAATTTGGTTATTCCTTTCGCAATGTTGCCAGACTTGATGTATTTTATGCCTAAATTAATATGATTTTCATAATCATTGCTTATATTTTTATCATTTTGCTTCATTTAGAGTATAATTAAATTATAATAGCAATTAATTATATTATAAAATTAAAATAATATTTCATGTCAAATCCAACGCTCTTTTTCTCAACTCCTGTGTGGGTTTCAAAAATAGAAAATTATAAAGAAACCAATGAGCAGATATTCAATTATATAAAAAAACTTCAAAATGAAGATAGTGATGGCTTAACTAGGAGTAATGTCAGAGGATGGCATTCAAAAGAATTTGACTTAAAAACGGCTGAGCCACAAAATTTTATTAAGTTAATATTACCAAATATTGAAAAAGTCATTAATGACATGAATTGGGACAATAATAAACAAAGTATCAAAATTACCGAAATGTGGGCTATTGTTAATAAAGGTGGTGCTGAAAACTCAAGACATCATCATGGAAATAGCTCTATTAGTGGGGCTTACTATGTTAGAGCTCCAATAAACTCAGGAGATATTGTTTTTTATGATCCAAGGCCAGCTCCAGTGTACTCGCATCCATTGGCAAAAACTCCAAATGCTCTTAACGCAATGGTTAATTCTATAAGTCCAGTAGAAGGAGGATTAATACTTTTTCCAAGTTATTTAGATCATTCCGTTAATCCAAATTTATCAAAAGAAGAAAGAATAGTAATAAGCTTTAATATAAGTTTTTACGTTAAGTAAAATCTTTAGATCAATTAGTATTTTGTTGTTTTGATATAAATTCCCAAGCTTCTCCACTTTTTATTTCATTTATAGTCCATTGTGAATATGCAAGGCTATTAAATATTTCATAATTAATTTCATGTTTTTCTATTTCTTCAATTTTACTTATAGCTCTTAATGTCTTATCAGTAAAATATGCAGGCACTCCATAAATCATCGCCTTAAAACCAGCTGTTGATTGAAGACTGACAAAAGCCCAAGCATCTAAAAGTAAATCATTTAATGATACTTTAGAAAATTTATTATGAATAATAATTTTGCGATCTGAAAAATTTTTAATTAATTTTATTGTTTCCTCTGTCCAATTTTTAACATTATAAAATTTTTTCATAGCATCAGATGGTTCAGATAAGATAATATATTGCCCTGATTTTTTTTTATTCTTAAATTTTAAATTAAGTTTATTTAATCTATCAGAAGAATGTTTGCCTTTATTATTAAAAATTAAATTATTGAATACAATTCTAAAATAGCCATCTAAATCGATAACATTTGTCTTTTTATTTTCAAAAACTCGTTTAGATTGATTAAAATATCCATGATCAATATAATAGTATTTATTTACTTTTTTTAGCAATTCGCCGGTCCCTCTTAACACCCCGTAAGTAATAATAGTTTTATTATATTCTTTAAAATTATTTACATGACACATCAGTGATTTTGAGCCTAAAGCAAAACTATAGCACAGTGTTTTACTTATTGAGTGATCTGTATATATAGCAATTGGCAGCTCTTTCATTATTAAAATGATTTAGTCAAAAAATTAATTACTAATGATTACCAGCCAACATTCCAAGCAGCACCTAAATTACAACTTGTTAAAAAAAGAGGTGTAAGTAAAACCAAAATATAAAGTAAAATATTCTTCATGATTTTATTTTATGGTTTATTAATAAATTTGCAATACTAATTAAGAATATTTAAATATTGCTTACTTAATAACATTTAATTTTAATTATAAATGTAAATTTGGGGCTGTAGAATTTTTCTAATTTGTTTAGAATTTTAGAATTAGTTGTTATTAGATTAAGGGTATATTTCTATGGTATCTTTTTTATTGCTTTTGCTGGGATCCCCACAGCAATACTATTTTCAGGAATATTGTTTGTTACTACTGCTCCAGCACCAATAACACTTCCCTTACCTATTTTAACATTATTAAGTATTGTAACATTGGCAGCTATCCAGCAGTTATCTTCAATAGTAATATTCCCAGATGTATGACCTTGATCTTGAATATATATATTTTTGTTATTAAAATTATGATTAGAAGTTCTCATTACAACATTTGGACCAATTGGGCATTTCTTTCCAATTTTAATTGTTCCACCATTTGAAGCATTAATATGACAATTTTCGTTAAAAGCTGTTTTATCTCCAATAATTATTTTTCCTCCATCTGCTAAAAAACTACAGTTTCTTGATATGCCCACTCCTTTTCCAAATTCTATGTTGCTTAACATAATAAATCTGCAGCCTGTATCAACACTAACTCCAAAAATTTTTCTTGTTCTTATTGAAAACCAGAAGATTCTAATAAGTTTACCAATTTTTCCTGGTAAAAAATTGATAATATACTCAAACCATATAATTATTTCTTTTAATGGATTAAAGATGATCATTTTTTTTATAATTAACTTAACATAAAATGATTAATTATAATACATAACGTTTTTATAAATTTATTTAAATATAATTATAAAGCCTTGTTGAAGTGGGCGAAGGGATTCGAACTCTCGACTTCAACCTTGGCAGTGTTGCTGGGTATGAACTTGATCACCACAATCCTTAGTAATCTAAAACATTTTATTCCATCAATTTTATAATTTTATCTGAAGTGCCGATACAGTGCCAATGAAAAGTAAAAAAACCCTATACTACTCTCGAGGAACTAAAGGGTACATATCAAAATTTTGTTCATCAAAGAACTTCAAGCGATTAGGTATTGTATTTAGAACTATTTCATTATTTTCTTC
>MDTG01114538.1_pt1 | contig 37048 bp, 34 predicted proteins | sample 811421 | NCBI WGS metagenome assembly MDTG01 (sample SAMN05326645, study PRJNA326480) | marine metagenome | isolation source: seawater | place: Pacific Ocean: South East | collected 2011
ACCTCCTGATAAAGGTATTTTATTTTGCTGAATATAAGTTTGATGTTTTAAACCAGTATAACTTAGTAAAAAATTTTTTGACTTAAATAAAAAATTTGTAGAAATTATAATCATCAATAAAATAAACAGATCAGTTAATTCCATTATTATTTTTTTAAGTAGTTTATTGATAAACTCATTAATAAATATAATGACTTTATTGAATTATAATTCATATAATAATTATAAACTTTAAATCCATCTTTTAATTTTTGAAATGTTGAGCTTGAAAGTGAACCTTTAGTTTTTCTCCAAGACATAAGTGACTCATCTAAAGCACCAATCTCAAATCCTAACTTTAATATTTTTAACCATAGCACAAAATCCTCTTTAGTTCTTAAATTAACAAATTTGATTTCCTCAGTTATTAGTTCTTTTTTGAGAAGAACAGAAGACAATCCAATATCACATGACGTTAAGATATTTTTATAGTTGTTAAAATTTCTTGATTTACGTGTACTTAGCTTTTTTCCCTCTTCATTAATTATCTCATAAGATGTGTGAGATATTTTTAAATCATTTTTTTTCATGTAGTGAATTTGTTTAGAAATTTTTTCTTTACTCCACAAATCATCAGCATCTATAAAACCTATGTAATTACCTTTTGCAGCTTCAATACCTTTATTTCTAGAAAAACCAGCTCCAAGATTCGTATCATTTTCTATTATTCTTATCTTATTGATATTTGAAAAATTTTGTTTTAAAAATCTAAGATCATCTTTCTCTAAGTCATCATATACAATTACTATTTCAATATTCTCATAAGTCTGTTTTAAAATAGAACTTATGGTTTCTTTTATAAATTTCTTTTTTTTATAAAAAGGTATTATCGCACTCACTAAATCCATTTGTTTACATTAATAAAATATTTTCACTAGAACCATCTTTTATATCTGATATTTTTTGTTCAATATCAAAAATTTTTTTTAATTTTTTTAAATCGTAGAAATTATAATTTAAAGAAGTAATCAAATTTAAAATTTTTTCTTTGTTATATCCATATTCTTTGTAAAGATAAGGAGCTAATTCCATAAAAATTGGGGGTTTTTTTTCCATTAAAAAATTCATGCCTCCTTTAAGTACATCATATTCAAATCCATCTACATCTAACTTAATAAAATCAACATTAGAAATTTTATTTAAAATAACAAACTCATCTAATGTAAGTGAATTTGACTCTTCAGTGCTTTTTTTTTCACCTAAATGCTTTATATGTTTGTCCTCTTTTGATTCTAGGTTCCAACTTGAATAAATGGAGGTTGGTATTGCTTTTTCTTTTGATCCTAAAAATATTTGAAATGGATGAATATTTTTAGATAATTTTTGATTTAACTCCAAATTTTTTATAAATTTATTAAATGCATAATTAGTTGGCTCAACTGAATAAATCTTAGAATTGGTAAAATTTTTTGCAAATTGTAATGATTGAACACCAAAATTTGCACCAATATCAATAATTTGATTATATTTCTCTAAGTGGAGTTTTTTTGCAACATTTGTGATTTTTATTTCAAAACTACCAAAAACAAAAATATGTAAATCAATCGCCTCCGATAAATTTAAACTCCATTCAATGCCCCTTCTTTTTACTCTAATTTTTTTAGGAAAAAAAATTCTAATTAATCTGTAAATTATTTTCGCAAAAAATATTTTTTGTTTTGTTTTCAATTTTGACTTAGGATTTTGTTTAAAATTTGGGAATGTGAAAATTTTGTAAACTTTTTCGCATTTTTTTTTAGTTGCACTTTGAATTTAAATTTTTCCTCGTCAGTCATTTTATCAAATTTTTTTAAACTTTCTTTTAATGAATTTTTTTTATTGTTACTAAATAAAATTCCATTCTTTCCATTATCTAAAAACTCTTTTGGACCGTTTGGACAATCACTAGATATTACAAACAAGTTATTCATCGCTGCCTCTACAATAACAAAGCCCATTTCTTCCCACTTGGAACTTAAAATAAATGCATCTGAATCTTTCATATAACGGAATACATTTTCTACTCTACCTAATAAATGAACTGCATTAGTAAGTTTTTTTTTAAATATCAAGGAATTTAGATTTTCAAATTCTTCACCATCACCTAAAATTACTAATCGACACTTATTATTTTCAAGATAATACTCATTAAACTCATCGATTAAAAAACTAAAATTTTTCTGATCTGTCAATCTTCCTGCAGCTAAAAATGTCAATTTATCTCCTAAAAATATATTTTTAAATTTATTTGATGTATTAATTTGTAACCTAAAATCTGAAATATTTAACACTGCATCTGGTAAATAAAATATTTTTTCTTTATTAAGAATATTAAGATTACAAATTTTATATTTTAACTCAATTGAAGGACACGTAATAATCTTTATACCTGAAGAGCAAAATCTCCAAAAATTTCTTCTTATAAAATTTAATTTTGGAAATCCAGAAATTCTTAAAATTAAATTAGTATTGAAATTAAATATATTAAAAATCAGTATTGGCAAAGAAGTTATAAGATGGGCAATGAATACATCTGGTTTTTTTTTTTTTAATAAAAATATTAACGGAAAAAAAGATAGTAAAAAAATTATAATATATGAGACTCTACTTTTAATAAAACCAGTTTTAGGTAAAATTCTAAAATATCTAAAATTCAAATCAATTACTTCAACTTTTTTTTTTGATAATTTTTTTTTAAACTTATCCCACTCACCACAAGTATTAATAACTGATACATTATATTTGTTACTGTATTTTGAAAGAGCTATTGATGAGTTGATTGTAGAAATAGTTGTGCCCACTGGATTTAAACAAGGAGACCAGTAATAAATATTTTTTTTCATTAAAATAAAACTTTACATTAAATTATAAAGTTTATAAGTAAATTATTATTATGATTTTAATTACTGTCAGTAATGAATATATAGATGTTTCATCACTCTTTATGTTTTAAGAAAAAAATAACAATTTTATTTTTCTGTAATTAGAATAGTTTAATTAGAAAGTAACTCTTTTATTCTCCAAGTTAGATCAAATTTTTTTGCGTAAATAAAAGCATTTTTTCTTAATTTTTCGTACTTGTTGAAGTTTTTATTTATCTTTAAAATTTCTTTATACCACTCTTTTTCATCTTTATATTTTTTTATAAGAATGCTGTTTTTGTTGTTTTCTAAAATCTCCCTAAGTACAGGTAAGTTTGAGGAAATTATTAATTTTCCTAATTTCATATAATCAAATATTTTTAAAGGTGATGTATAATTAGATATATCACCAACATTACCAGAAACAGTTATCTTTGAACTGTAAGGTAAAATGCAAACATCCACTTTATCAATTTTGTTTTGAACTTTTGAGTAAGGTATATATGGAAAAAAATAAATATTTTTATTTTTTAAGTTATATTTTATTTTTTTAATTTTATTAATTGAACCACCATAAACGTAATATTTATTTGTTTTATCAATTTTTGATAACTCTATTATTAATTCAATTCCCCTTGATTTATATATTGAACCAAAATATCCGATTTTTAAGTAATTTTTATTTTTATATTTACTAAATTTACTTTTGAGAGATGAAGCATTGTGGAGAACTTTAATTTTATCTTTCAAGACACCGTAGTTTACATATTCTTTTTTAAGAGTTTTGGTTGTGGCTATAATCTTAATTAAAGATTTAAAGTTTAAAATTTTAAAATATCTAACCAATATTTGAATTATTCTTCCCTCAATTTTTATATCATCATGAACTTCAAGCACATGCTTTTTACTCATAATTGACAACAAAAATGAAGTAAAAAAATTTCTTGTTATGTATAGATCTTGATCTTTATAATTTGAAATTAAAATACTCATTAATGAATATAGATAATAATTTAGACCAATTGGAAATTTTTTAAAATAATTCAGTTTTGTTACTTTAAATTTATTTTTTATGTTATAATAAGAATATATATTTTTTTTAAAACCTGTGTTAGGTAAAATAAGTTTTACAATATGACCTTCTTTAGCAAGGTACTCACATAACTTTGCAGTTTGTAAACTACTCGCATTAGTAGATGGAGAGGCAGAGTTTGAAATATAACATATTTTCATTTATCTTGAATCATAATAATATTTATTTAAACTTAAAATATTATTTTCACTTTTTTTTTTAAATTTTAAAATAGCCATTCTTCCAGTTTGGTTTATTTTAAATATTTTTTTTAGTACCTTGTAATGTTTTCTTTTTTTGTAATCATCTAGAAATATCAAAGGTTTTTTTTTATGTCTTTTAATCAAAGAAAAAATATTAATACAACACGCAATTCTAAATCTACCATCAATTAAAATAAGATCAGGGGATTTTTTTTTTTTAAAAAATTTGTTTATTGATTTTATATACCTGATTATTTTAAATTTATTTTTAATTAAGGGATATGAGTATTCGCCTACAGGCCCAATATCCACATATTTCAGGTTTTGATGGTTATCAATTTTTTTTTTTATTAATTCAAAAAAATCTTTATCTGCTTCAATTGATACAAAGTTTTTTTTTAAATTATATGCTAGCAGAGTTGTGTTTCCTGATCCATATTCAAAATAAAATTTTGATTTTTGAAGTTTTTTTAAAAAAAAATCATTTGTCTTTTTATCACCAAATTTTAATTTTTTTGATACATTGATCTTATAATTTTGAGTAAATTTTTTTTTAAATCTATTAATATTCTCAAAAAAAAACATATCTTTAAACTAAATTTTGATTAAATATTGTTTTAAATAAATATTAGTTATATACTAAATATTTCTTAATTTTACATAAACATTATATATTATTTTAATTTCAATTTATTTAATAATAATAAATAGTAATTTTTAAGAAAAACACGTTATTAAATGATTATGAAAATAAAAAAAATTCTTAAAAAGTTAAAATTTTTTATCTTGATATTCATCAGGAAAGGTTTTTTTTATCATTTTTTTCAAAGTTTATTTATTAATATTCAAATTAGAAAGTTTGCAGCAAATATTGAAAAGATAATAGTTAATTTCTTTAATAGAGAGATAAGTTTGGAATTAAAAAAAAATACCTATATCTATCCAAAAGAACAAACTTTGAATTTAAAGAAACAAGGGGTTACGAAACCTTTTGTTGTTGATTCTTTTTTAAAAAATAAAAATGAAATAATAAATTATTTTTATAATAACAAAATATTTTATGAAAAATATAATAAGGGATTTAATTACTCACTAAATGAAAAACCACACGATTTGGATATTGGATATTATAGTGATGTTACCACCTCACAATGTCCATTTTTAATCGATATTATAAATGATGAATTGATTTTAGCAACATTGGCAAATTATTTTCAAGCACCCTTCAAACTTGATTATGTGACTTGTTGGTGGTCATTTAATCACAAATTTAAAAAAATAGAAAAAACTCAAAAATTTCATAGAGATATAGACAATTTCAATTTTGCTAAAGTGTTTCTTTACATGACTGACATTGATTTTAACACTGGACCCCATCAATATGTAAAATACTCACATTTAAACAGATTTGAGAAAAAACTATCTAAAAAAACATTGAATGAAAATGAAATAGATACTCAAAACATTTTTACTTTTACTGGAAAGGCAGGTGATGCAATTATAGCAAATACATTTGGTGTTCATAGAGGAATGGAACCAATACTTAATGATAGACTTATAATGGTAATGTCATATTCGCTTGTTAACACAAGTTATTCTCCTCAAGTTCCATTAATTAATCTTGATAATATTAAATATAATAAAAGTCTAAATAAATTGAATAAATACGTGTTAAGTTCTTACTTAAAATGATTATTATTTTATATTGTAATAATTTTTATACCAATTAACAAAATTCTTAATTCCTTTTTTTGGTCCAATTTTTGGTTTATAACCTATTTTTTTTAAATTATTTATATTTGCAAGAGTTTTTCTTATATCGCCCTTTTGCAATGGTAAAAATTTTTTATAAGCTTTTAATTTAAGTTCTTTCTCAATTAAATTTATGTATTTCATTAAACTTATTTCTTTTCCACTTCCAATATTGAATACTCTAAACTTTGAATTACTTCTATCTGGTGTAAGATTATTTTTTTTAGACAATCTATCATGAAAAATCTTATTTGAGTGAACAGTTAATATAATACCATCGACAATATCGTCTATATAAGTAAAGTCTCTTATATGATTACCATTATTATAAATTTCAATAATTTCTTTATTTAGAATATTTTTAACAAATTTGAACAAAGCCATGTCAGGTCTCCCCCATGGGCCATATACTGTAAAAAATCTTAAACCTATGGTTTCGATTCCATACAAAGAACTATAGGAATGTGCAATTAATTCGTTCGATCTTTTGGTAGCTGCATAAAATTGTATTGGATGATCTGCAGTATGTTCCTCTTTGAAAGGAATCTTTATATTATTACCATAAACACTGCTTGTGCTGGCAAAAATAAATCTTTTTACCTTAAAATTTTTACTAGTCTCAAGTAAATTAAAAAATCCAATTATATTACTATCTAAGTACTGTCTTGGTTCCTTAAGAGAATATCTAACACCTGCTTGTGCAGCTAAGTTGATAACTATAGAGATTTTGTATTTTTTAAAAATTGAGATAATTTGATTATTTTTTTTTAGATCCATTTTGAAAAATTTAAAATTTTTGTCAAAATTTTTTTTTAAAAAATTGATCCTATTTTTTTTGAGATTGATGTCGTAATAATTGTTTAAATTATCAATTCCAATTACCTTTTTTTTTAATAACAATAATCTTTTTATTGTATGAAAACCAATAAATCCTGCAGCACCTGTTACAAAAATGTACATTACAGTCTAAAATGAGAATGTTTTTTTTCAAATAAAGATTTTAAATCAAAAATTTTACCTTCATTTGCCAATTTTTTTTTTATTTTTTTAATACCAATTTTTTTAAAAAAATCATGAGCCACTGATATCAAAATAATATCAAACTTTTCATTATTTTTTTTTATATCTGTGAACTTTAATTTGATATCACTATCAATTTTTACGTCATTTGAATAATATGGGTCAAAAAATTTATAAAAGATATCGTCTTTATTAAGTTTTCGCATTATATCAATTGTTTTTGAATTTCTAAAATCTGGACAATTTTCTTTAAAAGTAGCTCCAAGAATAAGTACTTTACAATTTGATATTTTTTTATTTAATTTTATTAATTCATTTTTTACTTTATGAAAAATATAAGTCGGTAAATAATTATTAACTTTTCTTCCTGCAAGCGCCATATTGGGTTTAATTCCTACAGATTTTGCTTTGTAAGACAAATAGTAAGGATCTATACCTATACAATGCCCACCTACCAGGCCAGGGTAATAAATATTAAAATTCCATTTAGTTTTTGCTGCTTCAAGAACTTCGTTTGTATCAATGTTCAGTCTATTTAAAATCATAGATAACTCATTTATAAAAGCAATGTTAATATCTCTTTGGGTATTCTCTATCACTTTTGCAGCCTCTGCAATTTTAATATTCTTGGTAACATACGTTCCTGCTGGAATAATTTTCTTGTAAATATTGTTTATAATTTTAGCTACGCTTGGTTTGGAGCCGCTGACTATCTTCACAATTTTATCAATTTTATAATTTGTCTTACCTGGATTAATTCTTTCTGGACTATAACCAAGGAAAAATTCTTTGTTAAATTTAAATTTAGAATATTTTTCAATAATTGGTGCACAATATTCTTCTGTACAACCTGGGTAGACAGTTGACTCAAAAATAATTGTTGATTTTTTTTTCATGACTCCAGCGATTAGAATACATGCTTTTTTCAGTAAAGTTAAATCTGGGGAATTATTTTTTTTGACTGGTGTTGGTACTGCTACTATGAATATGTCTGTATTTACTAAACTATTTATATCAAATGTAAATTTAATTTTTTTTTTTTTTTCAAATTTTACTTCCTCATTAATGTCATTACCATTTTGTAACTGTTTAATTCTTTTTTTATTTATATCGAAGCCAACTACATTAAATTTTTTTGATAATTCTTTAATTAATGGAAGCCCAACATATCCCATTCCAATAACACTTATTTTAATTTTTTTTTTCACAAACTTATTGTAATTTTAAAAACTATAGATTTAATTATTATATTTTACCAATTATAAATTATCTTGCCATTACTTGATTTGTATCCAAATCTTCCTTTATAGTAATCTCTGTTTAATAACTCAATTTCAGTTAGCTCTCTTCTATAATTTCCATGCATTAAATCTAATTTTCTTCTGAGAACTAAGTTTTTTTTTATTTTATTAAAAGATTGATTAGTTTCTTTTACAAGTTTTTTTAATTGTTGAAAATTAACTGAAACGATACCATCTCTAGTTTTATTTTTTTTTAATATTGTGAAATGTCGTTCTATCACTTTTGCTCCATTTAAAACTGCAGCCAAACTCAATAAATTTCCATTTTTTTCTGGACTAGAATGATCACTAAGACCAACGTGAGGTGTAAATTTTTTAAGATATTTGATTCTACTCAAATGAGCTTCTTCTAAAGGTGTAGGGTATATTGAGATGCAATGTAAAAAAGTGAATTTTTTTTTTGCCATATGTAAAATATCCGCTGTTTTAGCAATTTCTCTCCGATATGTTCCCCCTGTAGAAATTATCAAGTTTTGTTTTAATTTTGATAATTTTCTAATTAATTTAAATGAGGAACAATCAAAGCTTGCCACTTTAAAAGTATCAAAATTAAGCTTTTTTAATTCTTTTATTCTATTTAATGAAAATATAGTCGTCATTGATTTTACCTTAAATTTAAAACACAATTCTATGAATTTTTCTTGTTGTTTTAGATTTAAGTCTAGTTTTTTTAATCTTTTCAACTCATTTGAAAAAGGTCTTTTAATTACTTTTGTTATTCCACCTTCAACTAAACCTTTTTCGAATCTTTGTCTTTTTATAAGATCTGCAGACTGCATAGATTGTATCTTTACATGTGAAGCTCCAGCCTCTGCAGCTGCAGCTACCATTTCTTCAACTAATTTCATATCACCATTATGATTTTGACATAGCTCTGCAATTATTTTCACCATTATTATATTTTAAATTTTAATATTAATTTTTTTGTATCTTTAAGATCTTGAGGAGTATCTAAATTAACATAAGCATAGTTTATTTCAAATGAAAATGTGTTTTTTAAATATATTGATTTAAATTTTAATAATTTTTTAATATTAAAAATATAAAATATACCATTTCTTTGAAAAAGATTTTTTAACTGTTGTCTTGCAATTATGTTTTTTCCTTTAGGGTCATATAATAATAATTTTTTATTTTTTTTTATCAACAATTTTTGTGGATGAAATTTTTTAGAAACCTTATTAACAGACCAGCAACTATAAGCATTGGTCTTTATGACTTTTTTACAAGCTTTAAGTAAATCATTTCTTTTTCTAAATGGTGAAGTCGGCTCCAAATAAATCAAATAATCATACTTTTCTGAAATTTGATTTATAGAATCTTCCATAACTTTATAAGCTGAAACATAATCCAAAGATAAATTTTTAGGTCTAATGATAAAATCATATTTTTTTTTTTACAAAAATTGACTATTTTTTTATGATCAGTATTAACAACGACTCTATCAATAAATTTGCATTTTTTTGCGTAAATATAAGAAAGATCTAACAAAGTTTTATCTTTAAAAACCTTTTGAATATTTTTAAACTTAATACCTTTGCTACCTCCTCTTGCTGGGATGACAGCTAGAAAAGTTTTTTTTTTTAATCATATATTTTTGTCGAAATTTTAAATTTTTTTTACAAACTTTTCTTTTTTAAGTGAATACCAATTATTTATATAAGTTTTTCTTTTATCCCTTTGCAATTTTTTTATAGATCTTTTATAATAAAATGAATCATCTGCGAGACTTGTAGAAGAAATTTCTTCAAAAATACATCCTTTTATACCTGCTGTAAATCTATGCCAAGAGTTTTTTCTTAAATGAACAACATCTCCAGGATTTAGTTTATAACTTTTTTTATTATCTATTAATTTTAATGATCCATGTAAAATTATAAAACTTTCAGATTTTTTTTTATGAAAATGTAATGGATGTTTTTGATTGGGTAACATTACAATTAGTTTTTTTGCATATTCTTTATTTATTATGTTAAATAGATAACATCCAACCTTATTAAAATTCTTAATACCATCATGATGGGATATCTCCATGTCAAATATTTCACTCATTTGTATTTTTGCGTAATTTAATAATGCTTTTGCTTTATGCACGTAAGAGCCAATTTTATGCTCATAGATTAATTGTTGATCAAACTTTATTTTTTTATTTTTTATTGAGTCATTTTTTTTAATTTCAGATTTTGACAATATATGTCCTTTTAATTTAGAAGATGTTAATTGACCCTTTTGTAATGGGAATGCAAAATATACATTTTTATTCAAAACAAGTTTTTCATTTAATTTGATATTTCTTTTTGCATAAACGCCTCTTTGAAGACTATCTATCGTACTAATTTCTTTTTTTGTTATAATTTTTTTTTTATCGTTACCTAAGATTTTTTTATTTTCCAATATATTCAAATACCAGTCCTCAAATAGTTGTGGTGTAATAGAGTAGTTATTTAATCCAAATTTTTTTGAGGATATCCCAATATGTTTTTCAAAAATTTGAGCACCTTTTGCTAATGCTAAAACAGAAGGTTTAAAATCCTCTGGGGCCTCATGTGTGGACCATCCAATTGGAACATCATTATATCTGTCAATTAAGTCTTTTATAATTCCAATTTGTAATTGATCACTTTGTGATGGATATAGTGAAACACAATGCATGATTGCAAATTTTTGGTTCATTTTTTTATAAAAACTTACAATTTTATCAATATCTTCTATTTTAACGCCACCGGTCGAAATTATCTTTGGGATTTTATTTTTGACTACTCTCTCATGTAAATTAAAATCTAAAGCTGAAACGCTTGCTATTTTGATTATATCTAAGTTCAATCTTTCAATTTTAGTTACTGAAACTTCATCAAATGGAGTGCATGCTGTTAGTATTTTTTTTCTTTTAATAATTTTAATTAATTTAGTAAAATCTTGATCTGATAATTTTGTATCTAAAAATCTTCTGACGTACTTTTGATCACTATTAATAAAGTTTTTATGAACAAAAGTTTCTAGATTTCTAAATTGAAATTTAAAAGCAGCTGATATTTTGTATTTTTTTACAATTTTTGAAAATCGCTCTATTATTTTTTTAGCATGAGTTATGCTGCCAAAATGATTATTAGCTATATCTAAAACATAGAGGTCTTTAAAAGTATCTTTATTTGTCATTTTTTCAAGAAAGTTCTTATGCATTTCATAGTTTTTACAGAATAATTTATATTTAAATTAGAGTTTTTCAAATTTTTATTTGATAAAATATACTTAATTTCATTTTCAAATTCGCTAGACCTAGTTTTTTTAAAAAGTTTGAAAAATGTACTTTTTTTATCAATTACTTCTACTGAATCTGTATTTATTTTAAAATTACATTTCCAAATAATACATTTATTTTTATAATTTATTCTTATTTCTTTCTTTGACGGATATGTTAACAAATCTGTCTCATACTTTATAATTGTGTTCTTGTGATAAGCAATAAATGAATCATAACAATCATATTTTTTTGATTTCTTTTTTTTAAATATAATTTCCTTGTTAAAAGAAATTTTGTTAATATCTATATTGAGATCTTTTAAGATTACAGTTAATAAATGTAAACCATGTGAATGTTCATGGAGTGCACCGCCTCCATCTTTTAAGTTTCCCAGATAACTGTCAAACTCACTTTTCATCCAGAAGTGAGCATTCAAAATACCAAACCATCCTTCTTTCCAATCTATTTCAATACTACTAATCTTACTAGGTTTTTCTTTTTTGATAAGTTTTTGAAGATATAAAAAAGATTGGCTTATAGAATGATTATATCCGCAAAAATTTTTATCATAATCAAAATTAATATTATTGAAATTTTGAGTATGTACACAAAGAGGTTTTTCAATTAACAACTTGTCAAATTTCAAATTTTTTTTACAAAAATTATATAAATATAAATGTGATCCTGGTGGAGTTCCAATTATAATTAAGTCGAACTTTTCTTTTGTTGAAAATAAATCTTTTGTGAGAGTTAATTTGATATTTTTTTTCCATTTTTTATATCTTTTTGGAAAAATTTTATTTTTCATTTTTAGTAGCGCATTTGGATCTATGTCGGTAACATAAACACTATAACCAAGTTTTGAACATGCATAGGACATGTGATTTCCAATTGAACCAGCACCAAATATTAATACTTTTTTCATAAATTTTGATTTTTTATAATATGTTGCTATTTTATAAACTAAAAAAATAATTTTTCATAAATTTAACATTAATTAAACTTGTTTACTTTAAATTATATAGATATTTATAATTCAATATTTAATATTTGATATGAATATAGTATATATTGCTGATTTTTCTCTTCCTAATATGTCAGCTTACGCAGTTCATACTTTAAAAATGTGTGATGCGCTATCTGAAAAAAAAAATAATGTTGAACTTCTCATACCTTATAGAGAAGATAGTTTTACTTTTAACATAATTAAAAAAAAATTTCTTTTAAAAAAGAAGTACTTAATAAAAGGTTTTTTTACCAGGAAAAAAAAAATTACTTTTCTAAATAATTTAATTTTCTTTTTTGAGATAATTCGTAATTTTGATTTAAAAAAAAAATTATTAATCTCTAGAAGTCTCATACCTTCAATAATGCTTGCATTCTGTGGCTATAAAATAATTTTAGAAATGCATACAGAACCTAGAGGGATTACAAAGTTTGTATTTCTTATATCCAAAAAATTATCTTTTTTTAAAAATATAAGTTTCATATTTATTAACGACCAATTAAGAAAACTAATAAAAATAGAAAAAAAAAATTCAATTGTTCTTGATGATTGTGCGGATATAAGAGATTTTAATAAAAAAAAACTAAAAAAAAAATTTGATTGTGTTTATGCAGGTAGTTTTGTTGAAGGAAAAGGCATAAATACAATTTTAAAAATTGCAAAAAAACTTAAAAATAAAAAATTTTTTCTTTACGGAAACTTAAACACTCTAAGAGACAAAAATATTTTAAAAAAAAGAAAAAATGTATTTTTTAAAGGTCATATATCTTATGAAAAAATACCAATAATACTAAATTGTTCAAAAATACTTTTAATGCCTTACGAGAGAAGCATAGGAGTCTTAATCAAAGGTATTGATGTTTCAAAATATATATCTCCATTAAAATTATTTGATTATCTTGCATCAGACTCGATAATTATAGCATCATACAAAAAAAGTTATTCTCATATTCTTAAGCATAAATATAATTCTTATATTGTTAAAAATTATGATGTTAATTTATGGATAAAATATATAAATCTCGCATCTAAAAAAAATAGTATTAATCAAAAAATAATCAATAATGCATCAATCACTGCTAAAAAATATACATGGCTAAGTAGGGCTGAGAAGATTATTAAATTTAGTTTAAAAGGATAAGATGAATATGAAGCATAAAAAAATTGGATATACATCTGGTGTATTTGACATGTTTCATATTGGACACTTAAATATAATTAGGAACGCAAAAAAAAATTGTGATTATTTGATTGTTGCTGTGTCGTCTGATGAATTAACATTCAAATTAAAAAATAAAAAACCACACATTAGTTTTAAAGAAAGAATTCAAATTATTAAAAGTTTAAAATATGTAGACAAAGTAGTAAAAGAAAAAAAAGACGACAAAATTAAAGCTTGGAAAAATTATAGATACAACATTATTTTTAAAGGATCAGACTGGAAAAAAAGTAAAAAATGGATACAGCTTAAAAAATTTTTTTTTAAAAATAACGTAAAAATTAAATTTTTTGCTTATACAAAAAATATTTCAACTTCATCATTACAAAAAAAAATTAAAGATAGAAAATAAAAGATCAAATGAAATTTTATAAGTTATTTTACAAATTAATAATGCGAAAATATAAAAAATCTAAGCCAAAAAATATATATAAAAAAAAAACTTCAAAATTAATAAATAAATTAATTTTAAAAAAAAAAAGGAAAAAGAAATTGATATTAGCAACTCAGGTGGGCAGAGGTGGGGGGAAGTGGTTATGTGATATTTTAAATACAATTGAAAATATTAGTGCTTATGGTGAGAGAAATTCAATAGATGAATCAATCTTTAGATATAAAAGATCTCACTCTATAAAATCACACGATAATAAAATTTTAAAATTGATTAAGACTGAAGCATTATCAGATTGGGAGAGAAATGATTTGAGCTATATTTCAAGCCCTTACTTCTCACATGGAATAAGCTTTTTAGACTTTAAATTAAAACCTCAAAAAATAGTAATAATTGTTGCTAGTCCTCTTAGAGTATTAACATCTTTAAAAAATAAAGGATGGTATAATTTTACAGAAAAAATAAGATTAGATAAACCGTTAAAAAAAAATTCCTAAAAAGTTTAAATCCAAAGGAAATCACTTTTATGGAAGAATGTTGAATTTTGACAAATATAACAAAGACTTTTACAATTTGACACAAATCGGTAAGATAATTTTGTTCATGTCTCAAACAATTGAAAAAATTTACAATGAATTAAAAAAAATAAAAAAAAGAAATATAGTAGTATTTCATTTAGATAAATCTGATCAAAATTATAATTATTGTAAAAAATTTATTAATAAACTGGGATATGATTTAAAAATTTCAAAAAAACAGTTTCTTCAATTAAAAAAAAGAACCTCATATAAATTTGAAAATAAAAAGATAAGTTTTAATAAAAATGAAGTAATTGAATATAAAAAATATAAAAAAAAATATCTAATTTACTTAAATAAAATTCTAAAATTATCTCTATAAAATCAATTTAAACTATTCATATCTATTATTTGATCAGCATATTTATCAAATGAATCATTATGACTGACTATAAATATTATTCTACCTTGTTTTAAATTTATGATTGAATTCATTATTTCTTTTTCATTTTCATAGTCTAGCGAGCTTGTAAATTCATCAAAAAAAAGTATTTTTGCATCTTTATATAATGCTCTGGCAATACAAATTCTTTGTTTTTGACCGCCTGAAATTTTTGAACCAAATTCTCCAACTCGTGTATTTACACCATCAACTAAATTATTTATAAAACTTTTTAAACCACTTTTATTTATGGCTTGTTCAAATCTTTCTTGATTGAATTCGCTTTTTCTTGAAAATAAAATATTATTCAAAAATGAGTCATCTAAAATACTTATTTCTTGTGGCACATAAGATATTATGTTGTGATAGCTTAATTTAATTTCACCTATATCCTTATTGTCAAGACAAATTCGTCCTTGAGCAGGTGTCAACAACCCCATTAATAAATTTAGTAAAGTTGTTTTTCCAGTTCCGCTGTGTCCTTTAATAAGAATTAATTGTCCCTTTTTAAAGACAAAACTTTTTTTTTCAAAAATAGAATTTTTTGAACTATAAGCAAAACTTATATTTTCAAAATTCAGTTTATTAAAATTTTTGAGGTTTTTTATTTCATTACTAATTTTTTTATCTAATTCATTTTTTGTTTCATTTATACTTTCTTGGATATTTTCATAAGCATTTACATTAAACCTAACTATACTAACTGAGTTACCGATTTTACTTAGTGAGGGAAATATTCTAACTAATGCTATTAAGTAAATTGATAACTGGACTAATAAATCTTGAGTATTTGTGTCAGGTTGTTTGTAATTTATAAGTATCATTATTGAAATAACTGTTATAATTTCAACTATTGACCTTGGCAAATTTCTTAAAACAGCAATATTCAATTGTGTTCTCAAAAATTTATTCCAACTTTTTATATAATTTGATACAAAAAAATTTTTATTTGTTTCAATCAAAATTTCTTTGATTGATTGAAAGTAATCTCTCAACAAACTCAATGATTTTATTCTAGTTTTGTTTTTTTTTTCTCCTAGTTGAATCGTCATACTTTTAAATAAAAATATGTTAATGATTACCAGGATAAATAATATTACAGAAAAATATATTACTAACTCTTTATTAATATAAATAAGTAGGGCCAAAATACATAATATAATAATGATTTCTATATAAATATTTATTACCTCAGATAAAACCTTTTTAAACTCTCTAGTTTGACTTTGTAAAAGATTAATTATTTTGCTTGAATTATTGTTTTGATAATAATCAAGATTTCTATTAATAAAACTTTCAAACAAAACCTTTGAAATTCTTACTTGAATTTTATTACTAAATAAAAAAATAAAATATTTTGAATAGATAATATAAATATTTTTAAAAATATAAAAAATAATAATTATAACGGATAAAGTTGATATATCTATTTGATAAAAATTTTTTAAGAATTCAATATCAAATTTTTCTAAATACTTGCCTAAGTCAACTTGAAATTGGTTGTTAGTTTTAATTAAAAAATCTATAAAGGGAATAAGAATTGCTATACCGATTGTTTCTATAAATCCTAAGGATAATATTAAAAGTGAAATTAAAATTAGTAATTGTTTCTCTGATCTATTAAGTATAGATAGAATTTTTTTAAAGGCTTCAATCATAAGTAAATTAAAACATCAAAATTTTAAATTTTTTTGTAATTAAATTTATTGAATATTTTTAAATTTTTTTCATAAATCAATTCATTTAGTTCATTATTAAAAAAAAACTTATCGTAATTTATTTTTTTTGGTTTATAGCCTGATTTAGCATTTAAAGTCAAAAATATGCTATATAATCCATTCAACTTTGTTTCATTTTCTAGATTAATTAAATCATTTTCAAAGTTTTCAAATCGAATATAATAATCAATTATATCTTCTCCATTAATAAAATATTGTGAATAGTTTCTATTGATTACTTTCAAATTTTTATAACACCACTCAACAAATTCATAGTGCCTAAATGACTCTTTTTTTGTCTCTTCTTTTCTTATTTTCCAAAAATAATATGAAATCAAATAATCATAGGGATTTCTTACTATGGAAATTCTTTTATATGTATTCCAAATGGTATCGGTTAAATTTTCCTTAATATATCTTGCTGAATTATGATTTTTAAATTTGATTGGAAAATTAAATTTTTTAAAAAATGTTTTTAAAGATAATAAAAAATTGGCCGTGTGAATATCTTTAATTGTATACCTAAAGTTTTTTGGAGCTGAAAAATTTAGGTCTTTCCTAATATTTTCATCAATTTTATGAAGTTGAGTGATGATATCTTTATCATTATTAGAAAATTTAGATAGAGCAATTTCTAACGAAGTGCCTGCAACCTTTCTAGGTTTTAAAAAAATTAATTTATAATCATGGAGTATTATCATATATGATTAAAATATGAGGATTAATATAATAAATAATTTATAATTCATACAAAAGAATGAAAGAATTTAGACTTGATATTCAAGGTTTAAGAGCTTTAGCAGTAATATCTGTTATTCTTTTTCACACTAAAATTAATTTGTTTAATGGCGGATATATTGGTGTAGATATTTTTTTTGTAATAAGTGGGTATCTTATTACAAAAATTATATTTTATGATATTAAACAAAATACCTTTTCTCTTTTCTCATTTTATCATCGAAGAGCAAGAAGAATTTTACCAGCACTTATAATTACAATATTACTAGTTTTAATATTTTCTTTTTTTTTTACTTTAGATAGTGGTTTTAAATTTATTGGTAATTCGGTAATTGCCTCTTTATTTTTTTTTTCAAATATTCTTTTTTGGTCTAAAAGCATAGATTATTATGGATTAGATGGTGAATTTAATCCTTTGGTGCATACTTGGAGCTTAGCTTTAGAGGAGCAATTTTATTTATTTTTTCCTCTTCTTTTTATTTTTTTTAATAAAAAATATTTAACCAAAATAATTTTTTGTATAATTATTTTAAGTCTACTTTTTGCACAATTTGGAGGTAATCTTAATTTTAAATATCCTTATTATGAAAAAAATTTATATTTTTGGAACCCATCATATTATGGAACTTTTTTTTCACCAGTTGGGAGAATTTGGGAATTATTATTTGGCGGATTAATATTATTAATCAATGAAAAATATTACATAAAAAAAAATTCGTTTGTTGCTCTCATAAGCTTTTTAATAATAATATTATCAATAATTCTTTTAAATAATAATTCTCAAATACCTAGTATTTTATTAATACCGCCTGTTGTCGCTACTGGTTTATTAATTTTGTTTAATGATAATAATAATAATAAAACAATTCTCAATAAATTACTGACATCAAACATTTTTAAATTTATTGGAGATATATCCTACAGTTTATATCTTATACATTTACCTATTTTTGTATTTTATAGATATATTGCTTTTGATAATTACAACCTGTATGGAATAATAGTTTGTATAATTTTGTCAATTTTAATCTCTTTTTTAATTTGGAAATATATTGAACAGCCCTTTCGAAAAAAAAATAAAGTTTCAAATAAGTTTTTTATAAATTTTATTATTAGCTCAATTTTTTTATTAACCTTTACAGGTTTTATGATTAAAAATAATGTAATCAAATCATATAATTTTGACACAATGAAAAAATTATATCCGAATATTTATGGAAATTTAAATGAACTATATCAAACAGAAATTTTAGAATACAAAAAAAATATAATTAAAAATAAAACTTTTTCAAATAATGATAAAACAAAAAAAATTCTTATTATTGGAAATTCATATTCACATAATTTATTTAGAGCTTTAGAACAAAATAAAAATTTATTTCCAAATTTAGAATTTAACAATTATCAACTCAAATTAAGAAATCTTGGTGAATACTATAATTCTAGTGATGAGTATGTTGAATTTTACAATTCTAAAAAGTTTAAAAAAGCAGATATAATTATAATTTCTAACAGATATAAGTTTTTACAACCAAAAACCAGTAGAGGTGATATCGCAGCGATAAAAAACTTGCTTAAAATTTCAAAACAAAACAATAAAAAACTTATAATTACAGGAAATAGTGCAATTTTTTTTGGTGCCGGAGATAATGCTTTAAAATTTATTATCAACAGAAATAAACACAAATTTATTAAAAATAATAATTTAATTTTTGAAGAAGAGACAAAAATTGAAAAATTTAATTTACTTTATAAAGTTGATAAAAATTCCGAAAAAATAATAAAACAATTAGCAAAAGATCTTAATATAACTTATTTAGACAAGTTAAAATATGTATGTAATAAGGATAATAATACTTGTGAAACTGTAACTCCAAAAGGAACAATAATTTTCTTTGACTATTCTCATACCACTATGGAGGGAGCTAAATACCTTGGTGAAAAAATTGCAAAAATGAATTGGTTAAAATTTTGAATTTTTTAAAATAATTTCGGAAGAAGAATTAAAAGGATTAACTGCAATCTTAGTATTTCTCGCTGACACTATGTTATAAATTTTATATTCATTATTTATCTTATGTATTATTGGTAATAAATTTTGAAGTTTATTTTGTCTATATGATCTTAACCTAGAAATTTTTCCAATTAAATCATTTTTCATCAAATATAAATCAGGCTCATAAAAAACAATGTATTTTGAATTTAATCCAAAAATATTTAATAGTATTTTTTTAAGGTTATTTTGAAGTTGTTCTAATACATTAACCGTATAAGTAAGATTAATTTTATTTCTTAAATTTAATTTATTAGAAATATCATTTTTGAAAAAATTTACGTTTTTAATATTAAATTTTTTTTTACCAAAATTAGCAATCTTAACAGACTCTTCAGACAAGTCGATACCAATAAAATTGATTTTTGGATTATGTTTGGCAAGATACAATGTTGCTGATCCCCACCCACACCCAATATCCAAAACATATTCTCCCAAGCTAAGTCTGTTTTTTATAAATTTGTTTAGAAGCCCATACCTATATAAAGTTGGTTTATAAATATTATCAAAATAAATTTCATTTTTATAGAGAATATTTCTTTTATTATTGAGTGCACTTTTTCCAAAAATAAATTCATTAAAATTTAGATCATTAACATTAATTTGTTTTCTAGAATTATTATAAAATTGTTTTACGTATTTTTTACTCCTAAAATTTTTATTAAAAAAAAATAATTTTTTAAGCCCCCAATAAAGATAGTTTTTATAAAGGAAATAATTTTTTTTAATCATCCCCAATTTATTAACAAACCTCATTAATTAATTTGATCTTTCAAAAATAAATAAACCAGGTAAAAGTTCATCTATACTTATTTTTTCTAAGTTATCTTTATTTGTTAAAAGATAAGAAATTTTTCTTATCTCACCAAGCTCTAACTCTCTAAATTTATGATTACTAACTTCAATCATTCCTCTATCAAATAAATAATTTTTTATTAAATATACATAAGATTTTAAAGAATATTTAATTTTCTCAAACTTAAAATTGAAATTTTCATTTTTATGATAGATATTTTTATCTAAATAATTTATCAACATTTCAAACGAAAACTTACCCCCATAATTTTCTATATAATTACTAAAAAGATTTATTTTTTCTTTGTCTGGTGAAATATTCTTTTTATTATCAATTTCTAATAAATAATCTATTAATTCTTTATTTGAGTTGTACTCTTTGCTAATTTTTTTTGGTAAATCATATTCAACATCTTTGTCTTTAAAAACATTTAATTGGAGTGAGGGTACATTCAGAAATAATGCCTCAATAGACGTTGTGCAATTATTCTGGATTAATGATCTACTGCCTAATATGTAGCTATTAGTATAGAATTTATCATTACATACATATATATTTTTATATCCTTTAATTTTAATTATTTCCTCCCATATCTTGGGATTTTCTGAAGGATGTACTTTTATGAGTAACTTTGTTTTTAGTCTCTTTTTTTCAAAGTCTCCTAAAAAATTGATGAAATTTTCAAAATTTTCTTTTTCATGCAATATTGATTTTTTACAAATTTTTTTTTGATTTTCATCAAACAACAATCCTTTTTTTAATTGAGAGTCATACCAACTAATTACATTTTTTCTTTTTATATAATTTACTTTCCCAAATTTTGTTGCTAATAAAAAATAATCACCATAAATTTTTTTAATTTGTTCTACCTCCTTCTTGAAAAGCATGACCTGATTATCTTTTACAATATCTATTCTAGAGTTTCCCACAATTTTTATTTTGTCAACAAATTCTGGGTGAAGTTTCTTTATTTCATCAAAATGATTTTTCCCCCAAACAAAATAATTTTGCAATTTTCCTAATATCTCTTTTGATGTTCTCCTATGAGTAAAAGTTTCATTAAATGACATTAATCCCTCTTCATCTATAAAGCTTTTAACAAAATTATTTTTTGTTAAATATTTATCGATTTTTTTGAAATCACCTACGCTTTTTGAAATATAATTACCTGGTCTTAGTTTTTTTATAAAATTTATGAATTTATTTTTTCTACCTATTACAACAGACCATCCTAGCTTAGATGCATAAATTGCAAAATAAATTCTTGAGACTAATTCTCTATTTTTAATTTCAATAGGGAGATATATCCTTGGTTTCATAAAAAATTTACTCTAAAATAATTTATATTTTCAAGTTTAAAATAGTTTTCGCTATTTTCTTACCAGCATTTCCATGACCATATAATGTATTTTTTTTGTAATTTTTGTTTAATTGTATTTCTATGCTTTTGATGATTTTTTTTTTATTATAATCAACATTGACCACATTTTTACCTGTTTCTCTATTTAATTGTCTTGATCCTATATTTATAGATGGAGTGCCTAAATATGAACTCTCTCTTATCCCAGCACTTGAATTTCCAACTATACATTTAGCATATTTAAGTAGTAACAAGAAATCGTCTGGTGACATATTTTTAATAAAAAATATGTCATTAAGTTTATTTTTTTCTCTAAGTTTTCTTATTTTATTAGAAATAAAATGAGAACCTGAATCTGGGTTTGGCCAGAACCAAATCGTGCTAACATTTATTGACAGTATTGCATCTAAAAATATTTCAAATTGTCTTTTTATGCTGATATATTCATTCGTTACTGGATGATATATCACTATAATATATTTTTTTTTTTAAATCTGCTTTTTGACCAACACCTTTATAGTTTTTAAAAATTTTAATTAATCTTTTTAATTTGCTTTTTTCAATTTTTTTACACAAATCTATTGAGGGGCAACCTGATAAAAAAACATTTTTTATTAATTTGTCTTTTTTTAAAATCTTATATGCTTTTTTTGTTGAAGGAAAATGTATGTCTGATAATGCACTGACAGCGTATCTTACTTTTTGATCTATATTCCCACTATTTTCTCCTCCTTGAATGTGAGCAATTTTGATATTTTGATATGAAGCTGCTATTGCTGCAGATAATATTTCAAATCTATCTGCCATTAGAATTATGAGTGAGGGTTTGTTTCTATAAAAACAATTTGAAAATTCCATAATACCAATCCCTGTAGATTTTGTATTATTTATTAGTGTTTGACTATCTAGAAGCATAAAAATTTTATCAACAATTCTAAATCCATCTTTTTTAATTTGTGTTTCTAATGGACCATATTTTTCAATTAAAGCTCCAGCAGCCAAGACAATTTGTAAGTTAGATTTTTCTTTTAAATTTACTAAAATAGACTTCAATTTTGCATAACTAGCTCTATTAGTGATTATGCACATAATATTTTTCTTCATAAATTACAAAACTTAAAAATTAAGATTAATCAGTAAAGTGAATTAAATGTATTTTTTTTAAATTAAACATGTATGATAACAATAATAAAAATACCAAAATATGCAAATAAATCAATTTTATTATGATAAAAAAACTTTATACAAAATATAATAAGAATTTAGGAATTAAATTTTTTAACAATCCAAATACTATCAACTATAACATTTTTAATATTTTATATAAAAATTTAATCATGAGAAATAAATTAAGTAATGATCACATAAATGAATTTCATAAAAAAGGTTTTTTTAAAACTAAAGTTAGTTCAAATAAATTAGTTGAACTTATAAATGATAAAGTGATTAAACCTCAAGAGGATAAAATAATACCAGGAACAAAAAAACATATTTTTTTTTTACCAGATAATATTAAAGAAGAAATTATTAATTTAATTTCTGATGATTATAAAAAAATTATTGAAGATCTTGAGATATTTTATAATAATAAAATTTCTATTACTGAAATAGTTGTAAGAAGAAATTACCCACTGAATAATGAAAAATATTATAAAAATAAATTAAGAGCTAAAGAAATGGAAGTTTATAATAATTATTATCATGTGGATTACTATGTAAGTGCATTTTTTAAAATGTTCGTAAACTTGTCCGAAGTTAAATCGGAAAATGGGCCACTACATATTTATGATATAAAAGCAACAGGTGATTATTTAAAGAAATTTAAATATAATAGTAGATTTGATTATGAGCCCAATGAACTAATTGATAAATTAAATATAAATTCCGGTAAACCGGGTGAAAGTTTTATCGCTGATACTACTAAATGTTTACACCGCGCTGGCGTAGTTGAAAAAAATTATAGAGATATTCTTTTTGTTGTATTTGGGTTAATACCAAAAAAATTTAAATCATTAAATATACGCGATAGTTTAAAATATTTTAATACTATAAGCGAAAATTCTATTTGGGATCATTCTGGAAAATTTACAAAAATTTATAAACCAAAGAACTTGAGACAAACGCTAAAACTATTTTGGAAACTGAAAAATTCAAAGATAAACTAATAATCTTAAAAATTTAAAATTAAAGCATAACAATGTGTGGATTCGTAGGAATTTATGGAAATTTTAATTTAAATAGATACAAATCAATTCTCCAGTCTTCATCAAATTACTTAAATCATAGAGGTCCTGACGATAACTCAAATTACTTCAGAACTAATATCGCATTAAGTTTTCGAAGACTCTCTATTCAGGATTTAACTAATAAAGCTAGGCAACCTATGCATTCGTATAACCGGAGATATACAATTATATTTAATGGAGAAATATATAATTTTCATGATCTAAAAAACTTATTGTTAGCAAAAAAATATAGGTTTTATTCTAAATCAGATACTGAGGTGCTTCTTAATTTGTATATCGAGTTTAAAGAAAATTGTCTTGAATTGTTAGAAGGAATGTTTTCTTTTTTAATTTTTGATAATTTAGAAAAAACTGTATTTATAGCTCGTGATAAATTTGGAATTAAACCTTTATATTATGTTTTGACCAGTAAAAAAAATCTGATTTTTGCATCAGAATTAAAAGCCTTTATACCATTTATTAAGGAAGAAAAATTAAATTGGAAGTTGAATCAAAAAAAACTTGGAGAGCAATTAAAATTTAGATGTTTGGTTGGAAATGAAACTCTTATTAATGATGTTAAAAAACTCAATCCTGGAGAATATATTAAAGGAAATTTAAAAAATATAAGTTTTAGAAGATATTACGATTCTAATAATTTAAATTACAAACAAAATTTAATTTTTAAAAAAAAAAGGGATATAGTTGATTATCTCGAAGACAATTTAAAAAAATCAATTAAAGAACAATCTATAAGTGACGCTCCGATTGGAGTTGCATTAAGTGGAGGTCTTGATTCTTCTCTAATTATAAATTATTTAAGTGAAATTAAAAACAATATAAAAACATATTCAATTAATTTTGAAAAACAAAAAAAATTTAATAATAAAATAAATGAATCAAAATATATTAAATATATTCAAGAAAAATATTCAACAAATCATAAATCAGCTATACTTAGTGAAAAAATATATAAAAATATATTTTTAAAATGTATTTGGCATAATGAGGAGCCAATTAATTTTCCACACACGCCTGGGATATTTTTGTTATCAAATTTAGCTAAACAAGATGGAACGAAAGTTCTTCTTGGTGGAGAGGGGGCGGATGAGTTCTTTGGTGGATATTTGAACTTTTTAAACAAAAAACTTAATTATAATTTTTTTCAATACTCAAATTTTAAAATGAATGATACAGTATTAAAAAATTTTAGTAATAATTTTAAATCTAGAGTTACTTTAATTAACAAAGTAAAAAAAGAAAAGGCTATTAATAAAAAGATCCTTTACAGTATTAGCGCCTATCTTCAATCAATCGAAAACAGACTGGATAAAATGTCAATGGCCAATAGTATTGAATTTAGAGTACCTTTTATTAAAGAAAAATTACTCAATATATCCTTACATAATAATTCAAAACTAATTATCAAAAATAAAAAGTTTTCTAAACAGATTTTAAGAGAAATTGCTATTAAGTATTTTAAAAAAGAACATGTTTATAGACCAAAAATTGGTTTTTCTACTCCCATAAATACCTGGATTAGAAATAAAAATGGATTTGGTGAATTTATAGAAATTCTTAATGAAAAAAGGACGCTTGATAGAGAAATCTATAATTCTAAGAATATTGTTAAACTAATGAAAAATTTTTACAAATATCCAAATGAAAATCCAAATAATTCGTATGCTGGTAAAATTTGGAATATTTTAAATCTTGAGTTGTGGATAAGAACTATAATAGAAAAAAAAGCACAGCTTAATGATTAAGAAAAAAATTTATAAAAACATTAATAATTTTTTTTTAATTAAAAATAAAGAAAAAATCTTTATAGAATTTAAGCATTTTTTAGAAAAAGAAAAAAAAATAATTAAATTTAAAACTGATTCCAAAAGAAAAATTGATTTTATTCTAGGGTATAAACTATCTGATAATTCTGGTGAATATACAATAATTAAAATTGAAAATCAAAAAATAAAAATAATCACAGATTTATTTTTATCATACCCTATTTATTATTATCTTAAAAAAGATTTGATAGTAATAAGTACCAATATTATCAAATTACATTCTATTAAAAAACCTAATTTAGAAATAAATAAAAACAGTTTAGTAGATCTATATAATTATGGCTTTAATTTTAAAAATAGAGATACAATATTTAAATCTATAAACCAATTAGATATTAAAACTTTAAATATTTTTCAAAACTTTAAATTTAAAAGTGAACCGTTAAAAAATTTAAAAATAAAAAAACATAACGGTTTATTCAAAAAACAAATTGAAAATAAAATAGAATTGTTGAATATAAATAAACCTGCATTAGCATTAACATCGGGGATTGACTCTAACATTGTTCTTAAATTTTTATCAAATTTAAATATTGAATTTGATTGTATATGTTACGGAAATAAAGATTCTCATGACGTTAAATTTAGTAAGATTTTTGCTCGAAAATATAATAAAAATTACATTCATAAATTGCAAAACTATACTAATAGAAAGAATATAAGCTCTCTTTTAAATGAGTATGCAGAGATATCATCCGGAATTGGGATTTCAAGTGAAATTTTTTTAATGGAACTAGCTAAAAAAATTTCAAAAAAATACAAATTTTTGTTTTTGGGTGGAGGAGGAGAATTCTACAGAAATTACTTTATAAATAAAAAAAGATTTATTAGCAATTATCTTACTTTATCCTCAACATTAAAAAAATTTTTAAAAGAGGATTTTTACAAAATATGTATAATTAGACAAAAACAAATTAAGAAAAAAAAGATTAAACTAAGACAATTTTATTTAAAGTCGAGATATCCATATAATTCTAATAGGAAGAATAATTATTTAAAGAATTACATATTTCCCATAAATTTTTTGGTTGATGAGAATCTTTATAAAAATTTTTTAGAAGACACCTCAAATTATAAAAAATATTTTAATGTAAATATAAAAAGAACCAAACAAAATAATGTTGAAGCATTTAATATTGATAATTTTTTCAAAATTATAAAACCTTTTTTAATTAAAAATTTAAATATACTCTCAAATTATGAAATTTTTATTGATGTTAAAAAAACCATTTATTTTGTTAAAAACAATCTCTTAGATAAGAGAGATAAGTGGTTTTTGCTTAGGATTTTAAATTTAATCTTATATATAAATATTATAAAAAATAATTAAATATTATTTAAAACTATTGAAATAAATTTGAGCTGATAAAATCTGTATCAAATTAAATGACGTGCTGTTTGAATTTTTGATAAAATTCTCATAGTATTTTTTTATATATTTGTGATTAAAATAATATGAACTTTTTATTTCTTTTGAATTTAATACATCCATAGTAAAATCTTTTAATTCTTTTTTAAACCATAATGTTTGGGGATCTACTATAGATCGCTTATTATAATAACTATATTTTTTAGTTTTGAATATTTTTTTAAATATCCATCTTGCTGTATCTTTCTTAAATTTTAAATCATTTCTTAAGTTGAATCCATATTCAAAAAATTTATGGTCTAAAAAGGGAACACGTGTTTCTATGCCATTAATCATAGCTAGTCTGTCAGTGTATTTAAGGACTCTTGGTAATTTAATTGAATTAATATCTTTGTATTGCGAGTCTTTGAGTAAATTTTTTGATAAACTTTTTTCAAAATAATAATCTTCATTAATAACATCATCTAAGAATTCTTTATTAAAAAAGTTCAAGTTTACAAAAGGAGTCCCATCTGTTGTAGATCCATTTTGAAAAGTAGAAGTGATCAAAATTTTATAAATTTCTTCCAATTTTTTTTTTTTAAAAAAATTATTAAAAATTAATGATTTAACTAATTTAATCTTATTATTATTTTTCTTAAATTCATTAAGAACATGAAATATATAATTATAAGCATAACCACCAAATATTTCATCTCCACCATGTCCTTCTATTATAACTTTATAATTTTTTTCTTTTGCTCTCTCATAGTTTTTTAAAACTCCAAATAATCTTATTGAAGTAATGGGAGACTCTACAGTTTCGATTAATTTTTTAAAATTTGATATCAAATAATTTGCATCTACAATTTCACTATAATTTTTAACTTTGATCTTATTTGCTATTTTTTTTGCGATGAATTTTTCTCCAAACTTCCCAGAATTTTTAAAATCATATGTAAATGTTTCTAATTTATAAGGAATTAGTTGTGAGATTTGATTAGCTAAGATAGTGCTATCCGTACCTCCACTTAAGAAAAGTCCGATTTTTCTATCACTTATCAAATGTTTTTTTATAGAAGATTGAAATAAATTTTTTAATTTTTTTTCAGTTTGATATAGATTTTCTTTAATTTTTTTTTCTTTTAAAAACCAATAGTTTTTACTTCTAATTATTCTACAATTGTTTATTTCAATAAAACTTCCAGGATCTACGCTTGAAATATCATTAAATAAAGTTTTATTATGGTCTAAACATCCTTTTAAAAAAAAATCTGCTATACCTTCATTAGAAAATTTGTTTTTTGAAGAAAAATTAACAATTGGTTTAATTTCAGAACTAAATAAGATGTTATTATTATTACTTTTAAAATATAGAGGTTTTATGCCAAATCTATCTCTTACTAAAAAAGCTTTTTTTTTTTTAAATTCGTAAAAAAAAATTGAAAACATGCCCTCTAAATCATCCAAAAAGCTCATTCCTTTTTTTGAAAATACTTCTAATAAAACTTCAGTATCTGAATTACTTTTCAAAATTTGATCTGTTAAATATTTTTTTTTTTAAAAAATCAGAATTGTAAATTTCTCCATTAAAAGAAATTAGATATTTTTTATTTTTACTTATCATTGGTTGTCTGCCCAATTTAGATAAATCTCTTATACTAAGTCTATAAAACTTTAAATCTAAGTTTTTTTCATTAAAAAAAAATGAGTCATCTGGACCTCGATGATTGATAAAATTAGCACTTATTAAAAATTTTTTAATATTCCTAGAGTATGATTTATTAAAAATATTTCCAAAGAAGCCACACATAAATTTTTAAATTGAATTTTTTTTTATTAATTTTATTATTTCAGCATACTCATTGGGCAGTTCTACATTTGGAAGTTTTCTATTAGCAACAGATTTGTAAATTTTTCCTATCTGACTCTTTTCTTTCTTAAATGATGAATTGCCTAAATGACTTTTGCCTAATAAAGTTGGCTTTAATAAACTATGTGAAAAATTTATATTTAAAATTTTACATATTTTTTTCATCACTCTTTTAGGATTATTTATCAGATCCTCAAATTGAATTAAATAAATCTTATTAGGATATTTTTTTTTAAAATCAAATAATCTATGACTTTGTGTCTCCAATGTTCCCATAAGTCGTTTAATGCAGTTTGGTTTATCTCTGTTGTTGAGTGTCTAGTTTTTGCATAAGAGTAGTAAAAATTTTCAAATTTTCTAATCGGTGTAAGACAAATTATCTTATTACTTCTCTCTAATAAATAGAATAACTCTCTTCTTAAACCAGAGCCTGTCCATCTAAATTTTATTTTTTTCTTTTTTTTTGATTTGTTTGTTGCTAATTTTAATTTGGCACTTAAATAAATGTCAAAAAAATCTAAAAAACTTTTAGTTTCAGATAAATTTTTTTTTGATTTTTTTAATGTATCTAAAAATTTCAAATAATCTATCTTTGGTACAATATTTTGAAAATCCGTTATGTGGGGTTTGCCCTCAGGTTGATTACCTGACCATACCTTTGATTTGATATTTTTTTTATACATTAGGTAAAGTTTTTTCCACTTATTCACTCCTTTTCCTTTTCCATATGGTGGTTGACCAGATAAATTTAATATATAGTTCAAATTTCCTGACTTAATTTTTTGAATTACTTTTTTTTCATTTACAATTGCATGACTAAAAACAGTTCTAATCATATCGTCCTCACCTATTTCAGACTCGATTTCTGGATGATTATCTAATAAAGATAATAATAAATGATTACCATTCCTAGCAGGTCCAGAAATAAATAAACATTTTTGACTCAATTCATTGAGAATTTTTTTATTTTTAAAATATTGCGACTTAAAAGGTGGCATTTCATAATATCTAAATTTTTTTTTTCTTTATAACAAAATGGAGTTTTAAATAAATTGAGAGAAAACTTTTTATTTTTCTTTAATTGAGATTTACTAGTAATTTTCATTTTTTTAAATAATCTTATTTTTTGACCTGTATAACAAGAACACATCTAAAATTTTTCATCTTATTATAATAATCATCAACATCTCCTGCATGATGATTAAAAATAACCCGCTTTATATTTTTATTAAAATAATTTAATAAATCGTTGCTGTTAGCAACTGAATTATCAGTCAACTTGACATCAGGTTTATGTGAAATGCCTATCGAGATGTAACCATTATTTTTTGTAACACGGACCATTTCATCCACCGCTTTTTGAATTGAATTAGTATATGTTAAAACCCAACCACAAAAAACAATATCAAAAAAATCATCTTCATATTCCAATTTAAGCATATCACCTAAATTTATAATTGGAGAATATGATTGTAAATCTATTGACTTTATATTTTTAAGAAGAAAACCATGTTTTATAAAATTAAAAATTTCACTTTCTAATCTGGGACCTATGGATAATATCTTTTGTTTTTCAAATTTTAAGTAATCAATAGATTTTAAGGGATAAATCAATCTTGATGATCTAGCGCCATTAAACTTCTGACTAATCATCTTTAAAAAATTGAGATTTACAATACCCAAATGTTCTGTATTAGCCATTAAAGCTGTTTTATCATTTTTTTTAGCCATACCATGATCGCTTGAATTAATTGGATAGAGGGTTTTAAATTTTTTTTTAAAATAAAAAAAATACAAAAATCTTATGTAGCTTGTGACTCCTATTAAAAAAGGAATTTTAAAATAATATTTTAAAAATTTATCTGACATCAAAATTCTATATTATAAAAAATTAATTTTATACGACGTTAATTATTATACACTATCCTAGATTACTTAATAAAAAAATTCTTTTACCAATTTGTTTAATCTTTAAATCCTTAACATTATTAAAAACATCGATTTGTTTGAATTCATTAATACTTTTTTTAATTGAAAAATAATTGAATTTTCCAATTTTTTGTTTCATATATTTCCTACTGCCTTTTTTTATAGATAACAAATTTCCTAAAAATAATTTTAGTAAATCAACTGGAGTAACTAGCGAAAATTTTTTATTTTTATTTATCTTAATTTTATTAATTCTTTTTTTTATAAAATTCGCAATTATCTTGTGTGACTCTTTTTTTTTTGTATTGAATATATATTGTCTTAATAAATCATCATTTGCTAAATTTTTGTAATTCAAAAGAAATCTCTTATTTTCTGCAATTTCATTGACTAAATTTTTTGCTGTTTTAAAGTTTTTGCTTATAGACCTATATAATTTTTTTAATGGATCCTTTTCAACAATTGGATCTAGAGAAAACGTTTTTTTATTTAATAAATAACCCTCAATACCTGTAGTGCATCTATTAAAAATAACCAGTTTTGAAGCTAATAACCACGGTACTATATCCCCCTCATAAATTATTTCACAATTATCTATCTTTTTTGTTATTTTATTCCATGTTGTAACATCCTCACTTGGATGTGGTCTGATTATAATTTTATTATTACATTTTTCTCTAAATTCGTATGGTATTTTTTTGAATTCTTGAAAAATAATTTTACTATCTTTTAAATAATCTCCATATTTTGATGAAGGTTGCTTTACTTTTTTAGTATCATTATAATTCAAATTAGCAAACCTGGATGTAATTAAAATAAAATCACCATGTTTTTTTTTATAAATATCTACTATTTTTTCATAAAATTTTCTATATTCCAATTTCAATAATTCAAATCTTAAATTTCCAGTCAGAAGGTATTTAGTATTTTTTCTTTTTCTTAAGATTGTTTTTTTTTGTCGTTCACCAGTTAAAAAAAAACAGTCAGTGTATTTTTCCAGATCCTTATCAAATTTTGTTGCAAAATATTGTTTATCATCTCTATAAGTTATAGACTCTTCGTCAAACATAAATATATCGTGACCAGCTTTTTTCCATTTTTTTACCCTTGAAATTGAACCTTTAGTAACACCTTTTTCAATGATTATTCCCTTTGGATAATTTATAATTTTATTTCTCAATTCATTTTTCTCTCCAATTATAACGTTAATTCTTTTATTTTTTAAAACTTTAAATAGCTGAAGGATTAATAAGATTCTTGAATTAAGTTCTCTGTTTGCGTTTTCTAAGATTATATATATACAAATCATCTACATATTCCTTATCATTTTAACAATTTTTGTTTAAATTTAAATATTTAAAATATTCAAATCTATTGAAAACACTTTCAATTGTTTCTTTTTTCCCTTTTTTTATAAAATTTTTTAATTCTTTGTTAGTTGGTTTTTTTCCTAAATATTTACCAAATGTAAAATATCCACCTTTTCTGGTAGGCCCACAAATTGGATTTTGAGTTGTTAAAATTGGCTGCCAACCATGTTTTATCATCATAAGTTCTTGGGAGTTTCCATTGAAATATCTATGGTGATTATGATTAAAAAAATCTTTAATATTACCTCGTGGATCTCCTCTACACTCTAAAACTAAAATATTATTTTTTTTTGAAAATTTTGCGCATTTTTTCAGAACTATATTTGGATCGAAACAATGTTCTAGTGAACCCATAATTAGAATTAAATCAAACTTTTTATCATAATTCATATCTTCAGCCTGACATAAATCAATTGGTAAATTAAATTTATCAATACCATAATTAACAAAGGGTTTATCCGGATCGTTTCCGTTGATATCCCAACCGTTCTTTTTAAAAGGTCTTAACATCATACCAACAGAAGAACCAACATCTAATATGGAACCTTTCCTATTGAAATATTTTTGAATAAATTTATGTAACTTCCTTCCTCTATACTCTTGATCAATAAGAAATTGTTTTGATGGAATATTTTTTGTAAAAATGACTTTTCGATAAAATTCGGAATAAAAATCAAAATAAAATTTCTTGTTAAATTTTATTAATTGATAAAGGAAACCACAAAAATTACAGGCAACAACAGGGAATAACCCATATTTATTTCTATTCCATGAAATTTTTTCTCGTATAATTGTATTTTTTTTGATCCACATATCTCGCATTTTCTTATTTTAAAATTAATCTTTTTTTTATACTTTAAGTATTTGATGTAATTTCTAACAATATTAGATATGTTTATAGACTTCATTAGATAATTTATTTAATGCAAAGAAATCCTTTAAAACAAAACCACTGAAAAATAGGAATTATATCCACAAAACCTGCACGTTTTAGTAAACCTAAATTTCCAAATTCTGAAAATGGCTCTAAAACACCTTTTAAGCTTTTTGACTTATTAACTATTTCGTGTTCTGAAAATTTATTTTTCAATTTAAATTCCAAATACACTTGATTAAAAATATCCTGGAAACGAGCATCTGATGCTCTAATCTTTTCAAAAATAATAAAGCCGCCACCCCAATTTAAAGATTTATAAATCTTATTAATTAACTTTTGTCTATGTTTTGGATTAATAAATTGAATAGTATAGCAAGAGGTAATAAAGTCTGACTTTTCTAATTTCATCTTCATAATATCTTTATTTATATATTTTATATTTTTGCTTTTTTTTAAATTTTCCTTTTTTGCCTGTGATATCATCTCCTTTACACTCTCTACTCCAATAAGTTTAACTTTTTTATTAAAATGCCTTGCACTTATTTTGTTCAAAAGAATACCAGTGGAGGAGCCTAAATCATAATATGTTGATTTTTCATTTAAAAAAAAATCACTCAACTCACAAATCATATTGTGCATTTCGTTATAATATGGGACAGATTTCTTAATATGGTGAGAAAATTTTTTTGGAACATTGTTTTTAAAAGTCCAAGATGCATTTTTTGAAATAATTTTTTTATTCATTTTATTTTGTTTCTATAAGATAAAATGTTAATAAGATATATAAGTTTTTGTTTATCATTTATAATGAAAAAAAAAGTATTTTTCTCTAAAAAAAGCTCAGATTATTCAAACGTTTCTGTTTATAAAAAAAAAGATAAATTAGAGTCTTACAAATCAAGTAAAAGAATAAATAACATTTATCTTCAGCAAAATAAAAGATCAAATTGTAAAAATTGTGGAAAAAAAATAAGCGGTTTCGATTTTAAGGTCAAAAAAGTAAAATATAAAATTTGTCAATTTTGTAATCATGTAAATGGTTATTATAATGAAACAAAAAAATTTTTTAAAAAAATTTATGTAAATAAAAAAGGTAAAAATTTTACTGTTGGTTATAAAGGCAATGACTTTAATAAAAGAGTAGAAAATATATATCTGCCAAAAATAATTTTTTTAAAAAAAATTATTGGGAAAAAAAAAAATATTAGATTTAGGTTGCGGAGCAGGTTTTTTCCAGTCAGCATGTGAGAAGGAAAATATCAAATGTTTAGGTATTGAGGTAAACGAAACGCTGGTAAATTATTCTAAAACAAAACTAAATTTTAATAGTGTAAAATTAATTAAGGAAGATAATATAAATGATTTTGTTAGATTTCATAACTACGATTGTCTTTCATTGATTAATGTACTGGAACATTTACTTAATCCGAATGAAATTTTTGAAAATTTTATAAAATCTAAAGCAAAGTATATGTTTATTAATGTTCCATTATTTAGTTTAAGAGTTTTACTTGAAAACGCATTTAAATCTTTTGAGTTCAAAGTGCTTGGTAGCTCACATACGCATTTATATACAAAAGAGTCTCTAGAATATTTATTTAAAAAAAATAATTTAAAGATTATTGGAGAGTGGTGGTATGGATTAGACTTTCTTGATCTAGGTTCAATTATTAAAAAAGAAATAAAATTTAATTCAAATAAATCTGAATTTTATTTCAAAAAATTTTTTGGGAATAAAATTGACAAATTTCAGACTGTCCTAGATGAGGAGAAATTATCAAGCGAAGTTCACTATGTCTTAAAAAAATAAAAAAATATTCTTTGATATTCTTTAGTAAGATTTTTTTAAATAAAAAATTCTTGATTTAAATCTAGAGTTTCATTACTGTAAAATAATTATTTTAATATTAATAACTTTAAGCAAAAGAATTAATCAATAATTAATGTGCGGATTTATATCAACAATTAATCTAAATAAAAGAACTAATTTAAAAAACAGTTTTCGTTTATTAAAAAAGATTAATATTCATCGTGGTCCAGATAATATAAAAATTTTACATGATAAAAATTTTTCGATCTTATTTAGAAGACTATCAATTTTAGACAAAAGTTCTAGTTCCAATCAACCTTTTAAAAGCTTAGACAAAAAAAAAATATTAGTATTCAATGGTGAGATCTATAATTATTTAGAATTAAAAAATATTTTAAAAAAAAAATATAAATTTTTAACATTATCAGACACGGAAGTTGTTATGAAATGTTACGAAGAATGGGGGATAAATTTTATTAAAAAATTAAGAGGCATGTTTAGTATAATATTGTTTGATAATAACTTAAATAAGATTTTTTTTATAAGAGATCCTTTGGGTCAAAAACCATTATACTATACCTTTTTGGACAAAGGTATAATCTTTAGTTCTGAAATAAAAGATATTATTTTTATATTAAAAAAACTTAAAGTACCAATCTTAGAAAATAAAAAAATCGTTGATAATTACCTAATAAGGGGATGGGCTGATGATAGTAATTGTAGTTTTTTTAAAAATATTTTTCAGGTAAAGGCTGGAACCTTTATGACTTATAATTATAAAAGTTTATCAAAACCTGTCTCTTATTGGAATTTGGATATTACAAAAAAAAGAAAATTCAACTTAAACTTATTTAGAAAAAAATTAAATGAAAATATTAAGTTACACCTTAGATCTGACGTACCCATTGCTTTTACATTATCTGGAGGAATGGATAGTGGATCAATTGTCAAAATATCAAAAAAATTTAAAAAAGAAATAACAGCTTTTAGTATTATAAATTCATTCTCTAATGAAGAAAAAAATATCAAAAAATTTCTCCAAGAAAATAAAATTAATCATTACTTTTTAAGATCTGAAAAATTATATAGAAAAAATACTTTAAGAAAATTGATTGAATATCAAGATGAACCAATAATATCACCTTCACACGTTGATCAATTTTTGCTACGAAAAAAAATTAAATCTAAAGGTTTTAAAGTTATTTTAGTTGGAGAAGGTGCTGATGAAATTTTAGGTGGATATTTAAGGCAAGCAATTGTCAGTTTAACCTCTCTTGATAACAAAAAAAATATTTTTGAAAATATAAAAAAATATTTTGGAATAAACAAAGCTGATGTCGAAAATAGAATTTTAGAATTTAAAAAAAGAAAAAGAAATGATCACGATATGGAAGATCTTAAAACATTAGAATTTCTTAAAAAGAAAAAATTAAGCAAACACTTAAAATTTAAGAATACAAATATGTATGGAACTGTTAATATTTTAAAAAAAAGCCTAAAACAACAAATTTTATTTAGAGATTTACCTCATATTATAAGAGCTGAGGACAGAATTTCGATGGCAAATAGCATTGAAAGTAGAAGTCCTTTTCTAGATCAAGTATTTATTGACTATGTTTTAAGTCATGACCCAAAATATTTTTTTAAAAATGGTATTAGTAAGTTTATGCTTAGAAAAACAATGGCCAACATTCTTCCTAAAGAATATATTGACGGAAAGAAAATACCAAGACCTGGTAGTGATATCAAAATTATGAAGTTAAATTCTAAGGAATTTAAAATTTTAATTAAAAAACATAGTTTGCCTAGTTTTAATAAAGTAAAAATTTTGAAAGAATTTAAATCTGACTCTAAAAAGAAGGATTTTAATAAGTCAGCTTATTTTTATTTTAGAGTTTATAATTATATTTTATGGAAAGAAATATATTTTGGATAGTCTATTTTATTTAGTTAAGTATCAATACAAAAAAATTTTTTTCAGTGCATAAATCAAGCCAATTGAGCTATTAGTACTGGTCAGCTGCACGCATTACTGCGCTTCCACATCCAGCCTATCAACG
>MDTG01182271.1_pt1 | contig 37047 bp, 34 predicted proteins | sample 811421 | NCBI WGS metagenome assembly MDTG01 (sample SAMN05326645, study PRJNA326480) | marine metagenome | isolation source: seawater | place: Pacific Ocean: South East | collected 2011
ACTGTATCATTATCTAAAATTATATGGTTAGGTTTTTCTTTTTGGATTATTTTTTTTATTTTTTCAAAATATTGATAACGAGGAATATTATTTCTTATTTTACATTTAATTATTTTTAAAGCACCATTATAAGATTTAAAATCTGAATAAATTTTTTTATTGGAATTTTTTATATAATATGGGGCAATACATGTTATATCAAAATTACAATTTTTTGCTAAACTCTCATAAAAAGAAAGATTTATTTTTTTTACAAAAACATGACTCAGAACTAAAATTTTATTTTTTTTTTTCAATGTTTAATGTCTTTTGAATTAAGTACTAAAATTAAAGTCTTAAATAATACTTTAATGTCCATTAACAGTGATTGATTTAAAAGGTACAAATTATCATATTCAACTTTTTTATCTAAAGTTAAATTATCCCTGCCATTAATTTGGGCCAAACCAGTCAAGCCAGGTTTTAAAACATGTATGTTATAAACATCTCTTTTTCTAATCAAATCTAACTGATTTTCAAGAGAAGGCCTAGGTCCAACAAATGACATATCTCCTAATAATATGTTAATAATTTGTGGTAGTTCATCAATACTATATTTCCTCAATTTTTTACCAAATTTGGTTATATACATATTTGGATCTTTTAAATCATTTGAATTGATATTTGGAGTATCCAATTTCATTGTTCTTAGCTTAAACATCTTAAAAACTTTTTTATTTTTTCCAATTCTTTTACTTATGTTCAAAACTGGACCCTTTGAGTCTAATTTAATAAGAAAACAAACAATTATTAATGGAAAAATTAATAATGAAAATAAAAATAAACCAATCAATAAATCTAAAAATCTTTTCAAAATTTAATCTTTTATTTTTTTTGTTAATGAAAAAATGATTAAGAAATATAATATTACATAACCAATTAAATATTCTAATCTAAAATCGATATAAAAATATAACATTGTGGTAAGCAATATATAAATGAATATTATAATGAATGTTTTTGTGTTTGTGTAGTATTTTAAGATTAAATGGTGTATGTGATTTGTATCTGAAGAAAATGGATGTTTGCCATTATAAATTCTTATCAAGAATAATCTAAACATATCAATTCCTGGCAATGCCATTATCATAAAAATTTCATCAGCAAAGAAAGCATTATTTTGAATATTACTTGATTTTATAAATATATAACTAATTATAAACGCCAATGTAAGTACACCACTTTCACCTAAGAATATTTTACCTCTATAATTTAAGATTAAAAAAAACAATAAAGATATTATTATAGTCAAACAAAGCTCTGGAAGGATATTTTTAAAGAAAATTATTGCAAAAATAAAAATGCAATATGATCCTGTCTGGCAATTTATTCCATCAAACATATTCAGAGCATTTATAAATAAAAGAAAACACAGTAATGTAAAAAAAATTGAAAATGATTTAAGTTCAATTATATGATTTAAAAACGAAAATTTTAGAAAAGATATACTTAAATTATTATCTATCAAAATAAATAATAAAATAAAGAAAGATGATATTAAAAGCTTATAATTAGCTGATAAACCATACTTGTCATCAAATAAACCAAAAAGATAAAATGAAATAACACCTGTGATAAATGCAAAAAGTTCTCTATTTGTACTAATGAAATTATTAAAAAAAATTTTTGTATTTAAAAAGTAATCAAAAAATATTAACGTTAAGATATTTATCAATATAAAAGTGCCACCTAACAATGCAACTGGATTTTTTTGGAATTTACGTATCCCGTCTGGTTTATCCAAGATCTTAAATTGATTTAATAAATTTTTAGAGAAAAATAATATTAAAAAATTCAAAATAATTAAAAATGTGTAATAAGTTATCATTTAATTTTTTGATTTATAGCTTAATAAAAACAACATATAGCCTAATGGTAAATAGTAAATAGTTGATAACCAATTATTAAAAAAATTTCCTGATGGTGCAATTGGAAATAAATTGATAAAATAAAAGATATAAATTAAAGTCAAATAATCTTTTTGATCGTTATTTTTATAAAAAATACTTTTAACTGAAACCTTAAGTAAATTAAAAGTTATAAAGAAAAAAATAGAGATATAGAATAATGAACCAATTATTCCTGTTTCAGCTAATAATTGCATTAAGATGTTGTGTGGATGAGTAGTACAGGCATAGTCATACACATAATTTTTAGGCTCAGAGCAGAACTTTCTGAAAGATTTTGGACCATGTCCTAGAATTGGTTTTTGTTTAAACATATTTAAAGCAATTATATAATGACCCTCATAAGTTTTACTAAAAATCACTAATCTTTCACTTTTTGAAGTCAAGCCCAATTGAGCGATTGGTTCATCGAACATTCTCTTTTTAATTTTTTCATTTGATAATAGAATTGTTGTCAAAGAAATTATAACTATCACTAAAGTTGTAAAAACTAATTTTCTTATTTTGTGACAGGAAAAAAACATTAATATCATGCTTAAAACTAATAACACAACTGGTGTACGCTCAGCACTTAAGACAGTAATTAATGAAGTTGCTAAGAATATTGTTATTAGCAGAAAAGAATTAATCTTTAAATTAAACTCCTCTCTAGAGAAAATTAACAAAGAAATTATAAAAGGAAATAATCTTGCAATATAACTGCCCAATACTTCATCCTTTCCAAAAAAGCTGGTAATTCTAAATTTATCTCCATGTGCTAATCCAATAAAATTATGACCAAAAAAAAATTGAAAAATTGAATCAGCCAATAATATAAATAGAATAATTAAAAAGAATTTTGTTAATTTTAAAATAATATCTTGATTTCTTGAAATTAAAAAATAGGTCCCAATAGCAAATAGTCCAAATCTTAAATATGTGATCGAAGGTTTTATTGAAAACGTATAATATTCTGAAATAAATGAAGATATACATATTGAGAAATAAAAAAAAATAAAAAACAGGTAAAAATTATTATTAAAAATTTTGTCACTTTTGAAAATATTAATCTTAAAAATAAAATACAAAGAAATAATTGTTACAAATAAATCAGGAAAAAAAGGGCCAGTTATTAGTGCTAATGGCAACAATATATATAAATTTTTTAATATATTTCTCTCAAAAAAATAATTTTCAATATTCATTTTTTAAAAATAAATTGAGTTAATTTTAATGGGAATCTTAAAAAAGAGAGAAATATGTTTGAATATATACTATTAGAATTTAAAGACTGATTAATTTCTTTAGATGAAGTCAAATAACTTGATATATTTTTACCACTTGTCCCACCTGTGCTCATAAATATTAAACATTCTTCAAGATAACAAAATTTTAATTTATGTATTAAAAAACATCTCACAAAATAGTCAAAATCACCTGCTATTTTGAAATTAGTTTCATAAAGCCCGACTTCTTTAAAAACTTTAGATTTAAAAAAAGCTGATAAATGAGGAGGTGAATAACCAATTCTTAACATCCATGGTTTAAAATTTTTGGCACTATAATATCTGACTATTTTTTTATCATTTAAATTTTTCTTAAATGCAAGATCTGCTAAAACAATATCAAGATCAGGTTTACTCTTAAAAAAATTTACAATCTTTGAAATTACATTTTTATCAACAAAAATGTCATTAGCGTGAATTAAAAAAATTATTTCTCCAGTTGCTTTTTTAATTCCCTTATTAATTCCATCGTAGATTCCATCATCTTTTTCAGAAACTATTGATGTAATATTTTCTTTATAGTTATTAATAATATTTAAAGTGTTGTCGTCAGACCCTCCATCAATAACAATATATTCTAAATTTTCATAATCTTGACTTACTACAGAATTAATTGTTTTTTCTATAGTTTTATCAGAATTTAAACACACAGTAATGACTGAAACTTTCATTTTCTTGTAACCATCCAATTTTCTAGAATTAGAATATCCATATTAGTTCTCATAAAACAATCTATAGCTTGTTGAGGTGACTCAACTATTGGTTCATTTTCATTAAAAGAGGTATTTAATAAAATAGGTATATTTGTTTTTTCATAAAAATTTTTTATCAATTTATAAAACTTAGGGTTGTTTGTTTGTGATACAGTTTGAAGTCTACCTGTACCATCCACATGTGTGATGCCGGGTAATATGCCCCTTTTATCTATTAATATTTTATAAACCTCAGACATGTAAGGAACTTCTTTGTGTGTTTCAAACCAATCTTTAGTGTGTTCCTTTAAAATAGCAGGTGCAAAAGGCCTAAAACTTTCTCGCCTCTTAATTTTAGAATTTATAATTTCTTTAATATTTGGATTTCTTGCATCAGCTAAAATTGATCTGTTTCCTAAAGCCCTAGCCCCCCATTCCATCTTATCTTGAAACCAACCTACTATTTTTGAATTACATAGTTCTGTAGTTGCATTTTCCAATAATTCTTTTTCAGTCAATTTTTTAACAATAAAATTATTCTTTAAATTTTTTTGTTTTATTATTTCCTCAATTTCGTCATTATTATAACTTTTACCTAAATATGCGTAATTTATATCTTTATTAATTTTATATTTGTTATTATTAAGAAATAGTAAGGCGGATCCTATTGATCCACCAGCATCACCAGGATTTGGAGAAATATAAATTTTTTCAAATGAGGTATTTTTTAAAATTTTCCCATTAGCAACAGAATTCATTGCACAACCTCCGGATAAGGTGAGATTTTTAATTTTATATTTTTCGTAAAGCTTATTGAGTAAATTAAATAATGTTTTCTCGTAAGTAACTTGGGCTGATTTTGCAATATCCATATGTCTTTGGTTTATTTTACTTTTTGTTGGTCTTTCTGGACCCAAAAGATTGATTAATTTATCTGAGTACAAATTTTTATATCTAAGTTGGTCTTGTTCATCATTCTCAATTATTGATTCATTTTGATGAATAAAGTAGTCAAGATTTAACTCATAACCAGAACTAGTATTTAATAAGACTTGTGATAACTCATTTTCAAAAATAGGTTTTCCATATGAAGACAATCCCATAACTTTATATTCATCTCCATAATTTTTAAAACCTAAAAATTGAGTTATGGCTTGATAAAATATTCCCATTGAATGTGGAAATAAAATTTTCTCATCTATAGAAAGATTTCCATTAATCAAGGTTCCCCAACCTGCACTTGCAAAATCTCCAAAACCATCAATAGATAAATTCACTGACTCTTCAAAATTACTAAAAAAAGAAGAAGATGCAATATGTGAGAGATGATGATCAAGATAAATAATTTTCCCTTTAAATTTTTTTCCAAAGTTTAATGAAATTAAATTCTTAATTGAAAGTTTCTTCTTTATATTTGATATACTTTTAATAGCTAAAATATATCTCTTAAAATTTTTCAAAGTAAATAAAATTTTTTTATCTAATGATGAAAATGGATTTGAATTTACTGTAATAATATCCAAATCAGATATATCAATTTTAGCCTCTTTTAAACAAAACTTGATTGATTTCTCTGGGAAACAAGAGGTGTGTTTAATTCTTGAAAATCTCTCTTCCTCTGAGGCTGCAATAAGTCTACCATTTTTAAAAATACAAGATGAAGTATCTGAGTGTAAGAAATTTATCCCTAGAATATATTTATCACTCATTAATTTGATATCCAATCATTAGAAACAAAAGATCCAGTGTAGACATCTTCATAGATTTTTAATACTCTTTTTGCACAATGATCATTATCAAAATATTCATGGATAATATCTCTTGAATTTTTTCCCATTGTTTCTAAATCATGTTTATCCAATTCTAATAGGGCATTTTTCAGACTATCTTTTTTAGTCTCAACTATAAAACCAGCATTTTTTTTTCTGACCATATCTAATCTACATTGTTCTGAAATTATAACAGCATTTCTAGCTGACATTGCTTCTTTTAGCGCGATTGAGTCACCTTCTTCATATGATGGTAAAATAAATACATCTGAGTCCTGCAGATAACTTATCTTATCTAAACCTTTTTTGGGTGACAACATGGATACAAAATTATCTATGTTAAATTCAATGATTATTTTGCTTATTTTATTTTTATAATCGTTTTCTCCAGGTCCGGTAATTTCAAAAATATATTTGTCAAAAAAACTACTTGGTAATTCTTTAATTGCTTCTAAAAGTATTTCAATACCTTTTTTTTCATGAATTCTACCAAAATAAATAATCTTTTTTTTCGTCGAATTTATCTTTTTATAATCTTGATCATAGATAGATAAATCTATTCCATTAGGAATTACAAATTTATTTGCATAAGTAAAATTTGAAAAAGAATCTTGAAACTCTCCAATATTTGAGAAAAAAATATTTGACCTTAAAAATGTTTTTTTTAAAAATATCTGATAGAAAATTTTTTTTTTCAAAACACCATGAGTCATCGACCAATTATCTAAGTATCCGTGTGAACTAAAAATAACCTTAATTCCTAAAGTATTTGCATAATAGGTTATTAATGCAACTTTAAAAGACCAAATTGTGTGAGAATGTATTATATCGTAACGACTCAAAAATTTCATTAATTTAGATTTTGCTTTGTTGCAAAATATAAATTGAAAAATCATTGTATTTGTGAATCTCCTCAAAACTAATATAGAAATAATATTTCTGTCTTTATTAAGAGATTTTTTTAAATTCCTTATGACCTCTGGAGGGCCTCCCTGATTTAAATCCATAGAATCAAGGATATGTAGAGCTTTGATCATTTTTCTAAAACCTCTCTATAAAATTCTATATAATTCATGATTATTTTTTCTATATCATAATTATCAATTAAAAATTGCCTTCCTTTTGATCCCATCAAATGTAAATCTTCATTACTCATTGAGAGCATCTCTTTTAAACTTGAGGTTAAATTTGCTTGTGAAAATTCAATTATTTTACCAGCATCAATTTTTTGTAAAATATTCCAGGGTGTTTCATTTGTTGTTAAAACTGGTACCCCGTAAGATAATGCCTCAACGATTGACATTCCAAAATTTTCGCTTTTAGATGGTAACAAAAAACAATCAGATCTTAAATAAATTTTCTCTTTCTCTTTAAAATCAAAGACAGGATCAAAAATTTTTACAGAATTTTCTAAAGATAAATACCTAACTTGATTTTTAACTTTGTTCAAATAACTAATATCTGAAACTGGTCCATAAATTTTAAGTATCCAATTTTCTGGCTTAATATCTGCCCAAGAATTAACAAGTTCAACAATACCCTTCTTTTCATGAATTCTTGAAAAAAAAAGAGCTTCTCTTTGAAAATCATCTTTTGAAATTTTTTTTCTAACTGATTTAATTATAACTCCATGAGGAATAACTTTTATGGGAGCTTTTATTCCCAATTCTATTAAATGATTTTTTTCTTCACTGCTTGTTGCATGAATATAATCACAATTATTTAAAATTTTTTTTTGATATAAATTCCATGCAATTATTTTTTTGAATTTTTTTTGTTTTATTGACCATGGCTCCAGGGCTCCAAGTGTAGAAATAATAATTTTTTTTTTTAATTTCTTAGCTTTAAGGTAAGTTTTGATGTGAAATGGATCCCAAATTCCAAATAAGTGGATTAAATCTAAATTTTTTATAATTTCTTTATAATTTAATTTAAAATTTGTATATTGATTCTCATTAAAAAAAATTTTTAAATTAATTTTATTTTTATAAAGATAATTTGCCGCTTCAGATAAGACTGTATAAGGACCACCATAACCAGGTGAATGATGATGAATGGCTAATCCAATTTTCATTAATTATCTTTTTTTAAATCTTGAAATGTTTTTTTTATACCAATTATTTATTTCAGAAATTTTATCTTCAATTTTAGTTTTAGGTTTCCAGCCTAATTTCATAATTTTCTTAAAATTCAAACTATATCTGTAATCGTTAAAAGGACGATCTTTTACATAATTAATATAATTATTAAATTTCAAATTATTTTCATTTGCAACCAATTTAAATACATCAATATTTTTGTACTCAAATTTTGAGCCAATATTATAAATATTATAATTTTTCCCTTTAGAAACAACTGTGTAAACACCTTCGCATAAATCCTTTACATAAAGAAAAGATCTTTTTTGAGTACCATTTCCATGAATTGTAAATTTTTTTTTTTTTATCAAAGACCAGCATGATCCTGGAAGTAGCTTTTCTGGATGTTGTCTAGTTCCGAATATATTATTAGCTCTAATTATTATTACAGGCAATTTATATGAATGGATATAACCATTTATAATCATTTCAGCTGCTGCCTTAGAACTAGAGTATGGATTTGAGGGATTAAATTTCGAATTTTCACTAAAACTTGATTTATAAATTTCACCATAAACTTCGTCTGTGCTTATGTGAATTAACTTCTTTATATTATTAGTTTTGCAAGCATCAAGAACATTTTTTGTTCCTATAACATTTGTTTTTATAAATTCATTTGTAAGATTAAAAGAATTATCTACATGGCTTTCTGCAGCAGCATGAATAAACAAATCTGTATTTTTTGAATAATATTTAAGTGCTTTATAATTGATTAAATCTTTTTTTATAATTTTTAATCTTTTACTTTTTAAAATATCTTTTAGATTTTTTACACTAGCAGCATAAGTGATCTTATCATAAACATAAATCTTAGAGTTTTTATATTTTTTAAAAAAATATTCAGTCAAATGAGAGCCTATAAATCCACAGCCACCAGTTATAAAAATTTTATGCATTTAATTTTCTTCCAAGATTAAAACAATACTGTAGAATCTCTTTTTTTGAAGTTTTAAATTTTATCTTTTTCTTTAATTTATTATTCTTAAGTAAAAAGGATTCATTTTTTTTGATATTTTTCATCATAATTATTTTCCCTTTACCATATCCATTGATTATTTTGTTAATTATTTCAATTACTTTAATTCTGATACTAGAAGATAAATTAAATTTGCCAACAATATTTTTTTTGATCATTTTATCTAAAATTTTTACAAATAAATCGGAGGTAATAAAATCTTTGTATGTATTTTTAGAAATATCTAATTTTACAAAATTGTTTTTTTTTAATGATCTTAAAAGTTTTGATATGAACAAATTTCTAGATGAAATATCATATGTTAAAATATTACCTACCCTCAAAATCAAAAAATTCTTTTTTGTTTGAATTATATCTTTTTCAATTTTTCTTTTATTCATACCATAAATATTATTTTTGGATTTAGAATAGACCAATCTGGAAGATGGGAAAATATATATGGAATTTAATTTTCTAATTTTTTTACAAATTTTTAAATCTATTTTGTTGGTAAAATTGTAATTTTTTTTATATATTTTTGGATCAATACTAAAATTAATTATGTGTGTATAATTTGTAAATCTAATTTTATTAATATCTTTGTGACTATAAATACTAACATTTTTAAGGGATGTTTTGGATTTAAAACAATTTGATAAAAGACTTTTTTTACCTATGATTAACACATTTATTTTATTCATACCTAATTATCTTCTAGAAGAGATAAATATATATCTATCTGTCGCTTTCCATAAGACTCCCAAGAATATTTACTAGTTACTTTGTTTTTAGCAATCATTCCCATTTCAAAACAATGTTTAGGATTATTATAAAGGAATAATAATTTTTTTTTCAAAATTTCCTTACTTCTTATTGGAATAATGTATCCATCTTTCTCATCTTCAATAATTTCTGAACCTCCAGTATTATATGTTGTTATTACTGGAAGACCACAGGCCATTGCTTGTAAAATAACCATGCCAAATCCATCTTCAATAGAATTAAGAACAAATACATTTGAAATATTATAAAATTTTTTTAATTCACTTTGTTCCATTGATTTTTTAAAAACTATTTTTTTATTTTTTTTAAATTTAGCTAATTTTGAATTAATATCATCGTCTATATCTCCAATTAAGATTAGTTCACTATTTTTTAAATCCAGTTCATTAAATGCATCTAATAAATATATTACACCTTTTCTAACTGAAATAGTTCCAGTATAGATAACTCTAAATTTTAAATTTTGATCCTTGTATTCTCTTTCGTATTTAAATTGTTCTAAATCTACACCATAATAATTTTTAATAATTTTTTTATTGTTAAATCCTTTTTCAAGAAAGGTTTTTTTTGCATATTCAGTTGGGACCATTATGTAGTCTGCTAAATCATATTCTTTCTTTTCTTTATCAATTATATATTTAGAAATTAATTTTGGTTTTAAATTAAGGAGTTCATATTCTTTTTTTAAAATGTCATTTTGATATTCAATATGCGTAGATCCTCTTTCTAAAATAGAGATACATTTTTCGTTTTTAGCTTTTAAAAAGGAACTATAACTATAACTAGACCAACCAATTAAAATATCTAAATCTTTAAATTCTATATTTGACTGAGCTTTATGTTCAAAATATTTATTAAGATAGTCATCAATATTGAATATTTTATTCAAAAGACTACGTTGTAAAAGTTCTTTTAAAAAAAAACTTTTTATCAATTTTTTATTAATATTAAATTTTTTATTAATATAAAATTTTGGGTAAGTTGTAATTAATTGTTTGAGATAATTATTTCGATCTAAATATTCTGCTAAATTAAATGCATGAAATCTGCCTCCTACAATTATTGAAATTTTCATATGTATTAACTGTAATATATATTATTTAAAAGCTAAGCTAAAACTTTACTTATAATATTATGAGTTTAATTCTTTAACTAAATCTTTAACCCTATTTATATAAGAATGTTTTTTCACTTGTTTAAAACCGTTTTTTCTAACTATTGTAGCTCTTTTTGGATTTTTTATTATATAATTAATTTTTTTGTTTAATTCTTTTTTTGATGAATACATAAAACAATATTTATTTTCTTTGAAAAAAATACTCTGTTCTTTGGAACGAGTTGTTAACATTAACCCATTGTTTGATGGAATTTCGAATGTCTTCATGTTGTGTGACGTAAAATTTTGATTTCTAAGAATATTTAATGATATTGCAGACTCATTCATTATTTTATTTATATTTTTTCCATAAATATGTTTTCCTATAATACAATTATTAAAATTGTGAGTTTTAAATCTTTTCCAATTGCCACCATAAATAATCTTATTAATCTTAACATTAATTCCTCGCAAAATTTGTTGTCTATTTTTATCAAAAGTGCCAATAAAATTTATTTGTTTTTTTTTTTTTATTATAATTTACATACTTGATTTTATTTAGGCTATCATATCCAAATGGAAGATAGATTGTTTTAATATTAAATTTGAGATCTAAATTTCTTTTTATTTTATGTGACCAAATACAAAACACATCAAAAGAATTTATACTTTTTAAAAATTTACTATTCGAAATTACTGGATTACGAATATTAAAAGGATCATCAGGAAATATATTTATAATTAATCCGTTGCCATTAATTAATTTAATATTCTTTAATATTTTTTGATCAAGAAAAATAGACTTAAAGAATATTATTAAATTATATTTTTTTTTTTTATTTCTAAAAAAATTTAAAATTTTTTTTTGTAAAAAAAAATAATTAATTCCTGAGAAAAATAACTTAGTTTTTGCTGCTAATCTGTTGCTTATTGATTTTTGTATATTTAAAAATTCAACATTAAAATTTAAATGTTTAAATGTTTTATAATAAATATATTCTAATGCGAACTTATCTTTCGAACCAACTATTAAGATTTTCGATTTTTTATTAATTTTCATTTTAAAGTATTTATTTCAAGTATAAATTTAATTTTAACTTTCTAAAAATTACTATAAAGAAAATAGAAATAAAAATTGACAATATATAAGATTGCAAAATAGCACCAATTAATAGAGATAAGTGACTCTCAAGATAAAATAATGGTACAAATAAATAAAATGCGATAAAGCCCTCAGCATTTTTTGTATCTTTAATTGAAAAAAATTTGGCTAGAAAACTAAAAAATAATCCTATAATAAACATACCAACTATTACACCACGAGTTCCAAAATTTACATAAAACTCATTTAAGACAGGCATATTCCACGATGTATGTCTATCATTATTGTTTAAAATTTTATATCGATGGCCAAATTCATTTCCTAAAATATCACTAGGTTTATCTTTCCAAAAAACTCTAGGTATTAATTTTGAAGCTAAAATTCGGTATGAGTATCCATTCCAAAAATCTATTTCATTTGGAGATTTTGATGTAACAATAACTAGAGACTCAAAGCTATGACTGACTCTTCTATAAGTTTTATTATTAACATCAAAAAAATTTTTAATATCAAAATTACTTTTTAAGTTATGTTTATATATTTTTAGAAAAATTTTTGAACTATCGAAAATATTATGATTTCGCTCATAGTTATATACGTTCCAAGTTAAATTTCTAAATTGATATTTTCCCTCATGAATAAAAAGAAAAATGAAGAAAAAAATAATTACAGGAATTAAATTAAACTTTTTTTTAAGAAAAGAGTAATAAACATAATCTAAAAAAATTAATATAAAAGGTAGTGCATAAGATCCTCTTAGAAGTTCATATGAAATAATTGTTATTTTAAATATTATTATTAATAAATTTTTTTTCTCATAAAATTTATTTGAATGAAATAAATAATTTGTAAAAGCACCAAAACTCAGAAATAAAAACACATATTTAATTTGAGCTGTGAAACTTAAAAAATTTTGTATTTGAAATATGTAAAAAAATAAGACTGTTGATAAATTTAATATTAAACCAAAATAAAACATTTCTATTAGAGAAAAATTTAATAATTTTATCTCTTTTCTTTCAGTATTTTTAAAAATTATTTTAAAAATATAATAACCAGCTATTAGAAAAAATATTCCTAATGTTAAAACAAAAATTGCAAATGATAAATCGGAAGTATTTACGGTACCATGATTTTTAAAAATATTAAATTTAAATAGAGCAGCAGAAAGATAACAACTTATATAGTAGAGACATGTTAGAGGCAAAATAGGAATATATTTAAAAGATTTTATTTTAAAAATATAATCAATTATTACACATGCACATATTGCATAAGAAAAAAGAATATAAAATTTAGTATCAAAAAAAATAAAATCTAAATTGTAATTAATGAATGTAAGTGTAAAAAAACCTGTGAGTACCAAAAAAAAAGTAAAGATATTGGAAAGTGAATAATTCATAAAGTATACAATTTATTTGTTAACATCGTTTTTAATAAAAACTAAATTTTCACCGGAAATTAAAATATCAAAATTAATGTTATTAGTAGAAATTTCATTTATAGATTTTATAAAATTGTAAGAATTATTGCTACCGGGTAACATCCAATCATGCAATTCAATAATAATAATATCAAAATATTTCATCCATTGAGTATTTTTCATAAATAAATCTTTTTCAAATCCCTCAATATCAATCTTTATTAAAAAAGGTTTAAATTCATTTTTTGTAATATTCAAAATATTTTCAATCGTTATGCTCTCAATATTCACATTTCCATCATTTTCAATTTTATAGGCTCTATTATCATTAGATGTATTTGAAAATTTCAATAATTTTTCTTCTGAGGAGATTGCTTTATTAATTAAAAATTTTTCATTTATAGATGTATTTTTTTTTGAAAATTCTAAGTTGTTTTTATCAGGCTCGATCATCACTAGTTCCACATTAACGAAACAACGTTTAAAATATTCAGAACTTGAACCTATGTTTGAACCACAGTCAATTATTAATGGCTTAATATTTTCTTTAAAGTATGAATTATATCTTTTAGAAATTTTTTCCCAGATTTTAAATTTTTTAAGATTATAATTTTCTTCTACAAAAATCTCATTAATAGTTATTAAATCAAAATCATTTCTAACATGTTGCACAAAAAAATTTTTATTTGTCTTGTCGAAAATAAATGTTTTTTTGATTATTTTAGATAATAATCTTGGAGTAATTACTATAAAATTATATTTACGATCAAAATTTCTGAAGAAGGCTAAAATATCAAATAAAAAATAATAAATAGTTTTAAATAAATTTTTAAACATTCTTTAATTCTAAAATATTTATAATGAATTTTAAGATCATTGAAATAATACTTTCTTAAACTTTGTATAAAAACTCATGGGGGAAAAAAATAAAATTTTAAACAAATGAATTATTCTATAGGGGTATAAAAAATTTTTTCCTTTTAAATGATTGTTAAAAACATAATTATCATTTTTATAATTCACTATTATTTTTTTTGGATGAACATATTTTTTAGGAAGTTTATAGGTCTTATAACTGTTATCATCAAGGTTAGACACTGTATGTGTAGCATTTTTTCCAAAACCTATATTTTTTACTAAATTTAACTTTGGAGTAATTGTTAACATATTATTTCTCCATAGACAGAGAGACCAGGGATAGGCCCAACTATCAATTTTTCTATTATATGTATGGTCTAATATTTTTGTCCAATATTTTTGTTCAATATTTTTTAAAAAAATCTTATCAATAAATTTTTTTCTTTTAAGATTTGGCCAAAAAGCTATATCTTTTTTGTATTTTCTCCATGCTCTTGACCAAGTTGCCCAACCCCAACAATGTGGATATTTTGAGAAATAATATGTTTCCCTGACAGTAGATTTTAGTGCAAAATTGTTTCCGGTAATACACCCAACTCTTTCATCATTTTTATATTTTTTTAAATTTATTTCACAAAACTTAAAAAAATCTAAATTTGGAATACAGTCATCCTCTAAAATAATCCCAAGTTTTTCATTTTTAAAAAACCAAGTAATACCATTAGATACTGCATCTCGACAACCTAAATTGAAATTTAAATAATTTTTGCTTACTTTGCATTTCCAATTAATATTGAATATTTCCTCTCGAGATTTTTTACACAAATCATAATCTAAATCATTTCTATTTCTTGGGCCATCAGCAGATACATAAACTTTTAATGGTTTTAATCTTTTTAAAACTTTAATCACTTTTTTTACACTGTCAGGTCTATTAAAAATAAGTAGAAGAATGGGTAATTTGAACATTATAGATTAAATTTGATATCACAAATTCTTAAATATTACTATAATTAACAAGGTAACGTCATTATAGAAAAAACTAAACTTTTAAAAGCGAAATGAAATATAAATTAGATAAGTAATTTTTGACGACAATATTTCACTTTATATGCTAAAATTTTATCTATATAGATTATCTTAATATACTTTTTTATAATTCGATGACAGCAAAAGATCACTATAATAAAGAGTACTTTGATTGGCAATCAGAAGTTGGAATTTTCGGAGCGACTGCAAACAAAATAAAATTTGAAAAATTTATTAATTTAAATACTAAAGTTTTAGATTTTGGATGTGGTGGTGGTTATTTTTTATCTCAGTTTGATAAAATTGAAAAGCATGGCGTTGAAATAAATGAATTCGCAAGAAAAGCTGCTCAAAAAAATAATCTAAAAGTTTACGAAAGTTCAAAAGATATACCGAGTAATTACTTTGATACTATAATCTCTAATAATGCTTTAGAGCATACTGATAATCCCCTTTTAGAATTAAAGGAACTTTACAGGGCATTAAAAATAAATGGTAAAATTTGTATTGTAGTACCTTTGGATAACAAAAAATATAAATTTAAAAAAAATGATAAAGATTTTCACTTATATTCATGGTCACCAATGAACTTAGGAAATATTTTAATAGCCGCGGGTTTTGATGTTATAGAAAGTAAACCCTTTGTTCATAAGTGGTTTCCATATTTTTATAAAATTAAAAAGTATATGTCTTGGGGTATTTTTCATTTTTTTTGCAGGTTATATGGATCTATTGATAATAGATGGTGCCAAGTAAGAGCAGTTGCAACAAAATTAAAAAACTAATTTTTATGATTTTATTCAAACCCCTGAAACATTAATGGATTTTTTTCCTTCATTTCTTTAAATAAAGTTGTCTGATGTCTAGGTAAAGATAATTTTTTAAATTTGGATCCAAACAGGGATGTAGAATATTGAAATTGTAATAGTAATCTGGAATTTTTATTTACTTTTAATCCCTTGTGCAAACCTCTTGTATCCTCAAATAAAATTGATCCTTTTTTTGCAACTATATATTTAATATCATCATCATTATAGTATTTTTCAATTTTATCATCTTTAATTCGTGAATAACCGAGTTTTCTTATATTATAATTGATACCACTATCTTGGTGTGATTTAGAAATAAAACAATGAGGTCCGTTATCCATATTTACATCGTTTAAATAAATAAATACTTTTAACCATTTAGTTCTGTCCATATCAAAATGCCAAAATTGGGCTCCATGTTTATCACTTTTTTCTGTAGGAAAAGTCCACCAAGCAGTGACGATATCAATTATTGGTAAAGAATTGAGATATTCTTGTGCTATTTTTAAAATATCATCAGATAGTAAAATTTTTTGAATTAATGGTATCTCCAATAAATCATTACTTTCATAAGTAAATCTAGTTGAAATTTTATTCCGTTCTAAATTAAAAGCAGAGAGACTATTATTGCTTACTGTGTCTCCAGAATATCTTCCATTAAGATTTTTTAAATGATTTATTATTTTTTCAATCTTATCATCTTCTAAAAAATCTTTATTTATTGAATATCCATTAAAATTTAATTCTTTAATTGTATTATTTATACTAAAATTATTAAAATTTTTATTCGTATTATTAAAAGAAATTTTTTTTTTTTCCTTAATGAAGTTATCTATTAAAGTAATTGATCTTCCACCTGTTAAAGAAAAAAACCTGATAATATATTGATGAGAAATATATGAGCAATTTTTTTTAAAAATTTTATATATTATCAACTCAATAAAAAAAATTGGGCTTAACAAAAATATAAAAAGAATATTTTTTAATAACAACATTATATTTATTTTTTTTCTAAAATAATTTTATTATTTACAATTTTAAATATCTTATTACAATATTTTAAAGTGTTAGGTTTATGAGATATTAAAATAATTAAGGTATTTTCAGATAAATCTTTAACAACTTCTAAAAACTCATCCTCGGTTTTTTTATCTAATGAACTAGTCGACTCATCAAATATTAAAATTTCAGATTTTCTATATAAAGCTCTTGCAATACCTATCCTTTGTCTTTGACCCCCAGAAATTTTAATACCTCTATCACCAATTAAAGTATTTTCTTTATCTTTTAACCCATCTACAAATGTTCTGAGTTTTGCTCTGTCAATTGCCTGATTAATTTTTGATTTATCGATATCTTCCTGATTTTCACCTAAAGCAATGTTTGAACAAATACTTTCATCATTCAAATAAATATTTTGTGGGACGTATCCAATATATTCTCCACCACTATTCATAATATCCTTGTAATCCTCGTTTGTATTCAAAACTAATTTTCCAGAAGTCGGCTCCAATAATCCTGATAAAATATCTACGAAAGTACTTTTGCCTGCTCCACTTTCCCCATAAATACCAATAAAATCATTTTTTGATATTTGTAAATTAATATTTTCAAAAATAAACTTTTCATTTTCGTTGTATTTAAATGAAACATTTTGAAACTCTAATTTGTCAATTTTTTTTAGAGTTTGCTTATTTTTTTTATTAAGTAAATTTTCATTTTGAAATTTTAAAGCAAAGGTATCATGATGAATTAAATCAATTACAGAGTTTGAAAATTTTATACTTTGAGTTGCTAAAATTAATCTATTTAATGAAGGCATTATTCTAAATCCAGCCCCCGCAAATACGCCAACTATAACGAGTAATTCTGAAACATTTTTTCCTTGATATAAAATAATTAAACTCAAAATTACTAAAAAAAATATGACAAGAACCTCTATTATGTACCTTGGTATATCTGAAAAGAATTTTTGCTTAGTTTGTTTATTAATTAATTGATCTATTTTTTTATAAAAATTTAATAAAAAATTTTTTTCAGCATTTACAATTTTTATGTCTTTAATTCCATGTAAACTCTGTATAACAATTTTTTGAACTTTATTTTGTAATTCTAGCCTTTCTGTGCCAATTTTTTTTACTTTGTTACCTATTAATTTGTAAAAGATAACAAATATAAATAATGTTAGAAGTACTAAAAAAATCGTTCCTGTTGGTTCCACGTAAAAAAGAACAAGGAAAATTGCAAAAATACTTAATGCCTCAATACAAATAATTACAATTGGATCTAATACTCCAAGAACAAAATATTCTATTTCACTGTTAAGTGTATTAACTAATTGAGATGAGTTTAATTTTATAAAATATTTATATGGCATCTTTAGATAGTTTTCCATACATTTTTTTTCTATATCTTTAAAAAATTGAAAAAAAGTTTTATTTTTTAGAAAAACAAAAAATACATTCAAAATATTTTTCGTAAAAAAAACAAAAAAAATAATAAGTAAAAAAACTATTACCAAATCTTTTTGGCTATCAATTTTAAAAAAATCTATAAAATTCTGAATAAATAAATAATCTTGATAGTTATTTTCTGTTAAAATCATCAAAAAGGGTATGATTAATCCGATGCCCAATAATTCAAGAAATGAAAGGAAAAAGGCGATAAATAAAAAAAATAATAAATCTTTTTTTTGTTTACTAGTTAATAATTCCCATACCTTATTAAGTTTTTCTCTCATTTAAATTTTTTTTAAAAAATTGGTAAATTTGTTACTTAAATTGTTATAATTATTGATTTTAATTTCTTTATGTGATTTTAACAAACTATTTAATTTTTCTAGTAGTTCATTAGATGATTTAAAAGTATCATAGTTATCTGGTATATCTTTTTTTATAATAGCAGAGTCAATTTGTTGAGCTTGTAATAGATATCCTTTATTTTCTAATATTTCAATTGTTCTTGGATAAAGTGAATTAGAGCCAGATTTGGCTCCAAAATCTAAACATATGCTATTCACATAACTTTTTTTTCTAAAATTAGTGTTATATTGAACAACCTTGGAATTAAATCCCAAATTTTTCCAATCTTTACCTACTAAAAATAGATTTTTTTTAAAATATTTATTCACAAGATTTATCAGTTCATATCTCAGCAAATTTTTTAACTGCATATAATTTATATAACCTTGTTCATTCCCATCAAAAAAGATATCTTTTAAATAAGAAACGTCATTTATCAAATCAAGACTTTGTAAAATTTCATCTCTATTTTTTAACCAAAATTTATCTACATTAGAATTTACTTTAATATTTACTTCTGAAATGTATATAATTTTTGAATTGCTGTTTAATTTTAAAATAAAACTAGTTTTTAATTTTGGAGTTAATAAAAACAAATTATTTTCTTTTTTAGGATCTAGGCATAGAAATAAATCTTTATCATCTTTTATTCTATCATTTTCAATTTCGTTAACTGTATTAAACCAAAGATGATAAAATTTCTTATATTTTCCTTTTATAGTTTTTCCATCACAAAAAATTGGAACAGTTTTATTTTTAAAAAAAAAAAAATAAAAATTTAAAAACAAAATAACTTTTTGTTGAAAAAATAATCATATTACCAGATTTAAAATATCTTAGACATGAATTAAGTTGCGAATATCTATATTTTGCCGCAAAAACTAAAAGAAATTTATCCATTAAAAATAATTTTAGTTCCTGTGTGATCCATCTCAAAATTTTCACATTCAAATTTTTTTGATAAAATCTTTTTATTTTCTAAACAACATAAGACAAAACCACCGCCACCTGCTCCTAAAATTTTTAATCCATATATATTATCGAGTTTTATTTTCTCTATCAAATTTGCAATACGTGAATTTATAATTTTATTATTTAAACTAGTTTTTGAAATTTGAGACAAATTAAGTAAGTTTCCAAAAAATTTTTTAGTAATCTGTTTTTTTTTTATTTCTTTATTAAATAAGTCTACATAAGATTTAATCTTATCAAGGTAAATCTTATTATATTTAAAATTATTTTTTTGGGTTTCCAAAATTTTTCTATTTTCTCTTCTTATTTTTGTCCAAACTAAAATCATATTGTTATTAATTAATTTGAACATATTTTTATTTTTTACTCTTTTAATAATTACCTTATTATCTTTTGTGAATTTTAAATAATTTAACCCACCAATTGCAGCCGCATATTGATCTTGTCTTCCAATAGGATTTTTAATTTTAGCTGTCTCTATAAAATAAGCCTCTTCAGCTAATCTTTTTTGTGAAACTTTCATACCTTTATAGGTATATAAAGCATTTAATAAACCGACGGTAAACGAACTTGATGAACCTAATCCACTTCTATCTGGTATGTCTGAAAAAGTTGAGATATAAATAGGTCCTTTTATAGACAAAAATTTAAGGCATTCCCTAATTATTTTATTTTTTATTTTAGATAATGAATTTTGATTTTCACTGATTGAATAATTCAGTCTAAAATTAGTTTTATATAAAGAGCCATGTTTTCTCACTACTACATAGATATATTTATTTATAGACGTGCTTAAAACTTTACCTTCATATAATTTTGAATAATATTCTATGTCTGTACCGCCTCCAAAAAAACTTACTCTTAATGGCGTTTTCGATATTATTAAATTTTTTTTCATGAATATGTATTTTCTATTATTTTTATAGCTTTTTTGTGGTTATTAAAGTTTCCAAGATATAATTTATCCCTAATTTTAAGTTTTTTATCCATATGCATATAATTACAACCAGCTCTTTTCGCAGTTTTCCAGTCACGAATATCATCACCAATAAATATTGTTTTTCTTCTTATCAAATTATATTCATTAATTGATTTATTTATCATATAGGGTTTAGGTTTTCTGCAAACACAATTATCTAACCAATGATGTTTACATATATATATTTTCAAAATTTTAATTCCTCTCTTATTTAATTCGTTTAACATGAATTTATGGACTTTTTTAAGTTGCTTATCTGATATTAAGCCCCGTCCTATTCCAGCTTGATTTGTAATGATAATAAAACTAAATTTTTTTTGTGAAAGAAACTTTAACAAGCTTATAGTTTTTTTTATGAGCTTAAATTGCTTTATATCCTTTACATACTCTCCTTTATTTAATCTTGAATTAATAGTCCCATCTCTATCTAATAATAAAATTTTTTTTCCTGAGAAAAAACTTTTTGTTAATTGCAATCTGCTCACATTAGAAATACTATGATAATGATCAACGACAACTGAAGATATTTTTTTTTTTTTAAATATTTTGTTAAAAAAAAAAGATAAAGGTTCGTTATATTTTATATTTAAAAATTTAATTATACTTTTATTAGCTAACATATATCCCAGTTCTACAAAATTATAATCCTTTCTTTTTCTATTATTGTCATACTTATAATTTTTTCCATTAATCTTTATGTTTCCATTTTTTTTTTAATTATTGTAAGTGTTAAATCTGATTTTTGAAATTTTTTTAAATGTTTCTTTAATTTAAAATTTAGAAAATTATCTGAATAACAAATTAAAAAGTTATCTTCTAGGTATTTTTTAGCATTTATTAATCTTTTACTAGTTTCCCAATTTTCTGGAGCCCAGGAATAATTTATGTTAACTCCAAACTTTGATCCATTTTTGAAGAATGATTTAATTTTGTTTGACTTGTATCCAGTTAAAATTAAAAAATTATCAATACCCTCTTTTTTTAATTGCATTAATAGATGATATAAAAAGGGCTTGTAGTTTACATAAACCATTGGTTTAGGAGTAGTTTTTGTAAAATTTTTTAATCTCGACCCTTTTCCTCCACAGAATATTACTGCTTGTTTAATTGTCATAAAATTTATTTTATTTTTTTAGTCCATTGTCTAATGATATTTTGATTTTATAACCAAATGTTTTTTTTGTTTTTAACATATTGGCCCAATAATAATTTTTAATTCTGCTCCTATTATTATAAATACATAGTTTTTTAAAATCTTTTTGAAGAATTTTTTTACAAACATTAATAACCTTGGTTGGTTTACCGCTTCCTAGGTTATATACACATGATTTAAAGTTTTTTTTTATTAAAATTTTAAAAAAAGACACTACGTCATCAACATGAATAAAATCACATAAATCATTTGGAGTTTTTATTTTAATTTTTTTATTTTCAATTTTAGCTTGATTAAGAGAGGGAATTAGAGAAGTGTTTCGTTGGCCTTTTCCATAGACATAAAAAATTCTAACCCAGGCAATTTGTACATTGTCTAGTTTATACGATTGAAAAATCCAATTTTTTAAAAAATTTTTCGATAAAGAAAAAAAGTCATTCATTTTTGAAACACTTGTTTCTTTTATTTTTCCACCTAAATTATCCCCCTCAAAACAGCTGCCGGAAACTATTATTTTTTTTATATTTCTTAATTTTAATATTTCCTCAATTATATTTTTAGAATTAATTAAGTTCTTTAATGAAAAGTGTGAACTATAATTTGGTAAACCCTCCCAAGCTAAGTGAAAGAAAATTTCTGGTCTAAAACTTTTAATTCGTTTTCTAAAAGTCTCAGGTTTGCTTAAGTCACACTTTAAATATTCTATGTTTTTAAAACTTTTTCTATTTTCTCTTGAAAGAACTAACAGTTTGTGATTTTTAAGATTGTTTATTAAATTATTACCTAAAAATCCAGTTCCCCCAGAAATTAGTATTTTCATTATGTTATGAATTATTTATAAATTCTTTTACTGAATCAACCATAAAATTAAGATGTTTATCATCAAGACCTGGCCAAACTCCCAACCAAAAACTATCTTCCATGAGTTTATCAGTGTTATCTAAACTTCCAACTATTCTATGTTTTTTTTTCATATAGCCTGGTTGTCTTGTCAAATTACCGGCAAACAATAACCTGGTTAATATTCTTTTGTCATTTAAAAATTTAACCATTTTAGTTCTATTCAACTTTTTATTATCTTTTATTGTAATTAAAAAACCATACCAACTTGGATCTGACTTTTCATATTTTTCGGGTAATATAAAATACTTGTCTAGACCTTCATCTAGAAATTTTTGCTTTAAACTATAAAAATTTTCTTTTCTTTTTTTAATAAAAAATTCAACTTTATCCAATTGGCTTAGGCCTAAAGCTCCTTGCATATCAGTCATTTTCATATTGTATCCCACATGACTAAAAACAAATTTATGATCATACCCCTCAGGTAGATTGCCTAACTTCTGAGAATATCTTTTTCCACAAGTATTGTTCATACCTGTAGAACACCAGCAATCTCTTCCCCAGTCTCTAAAAGACTCTACTACTCTTTTTAATTTAAGATCATTATATAAAACTGCTCCACCCTCGCCAGTTGTAATATGATGGGCTGGATAAAAACTTAATGAAGAAAATATTCCAAAAGATCCAACAGTTTTGCTATCAAATTTTGAACCAAAAGCATCACAACAATCTTCAATTAAATATAAGTCATTTTCTTCACAAAAATTTTTTACAATCTCTAAATTAAATGGGTTTCCAAGGGTATGAGCAATCATTACTGCTTTAGTTTTTTTTGTTAAAGCTTTTTTGAGCATGTTTGTATCTATATTAGCAGTTTCTAATTCAACATCTAAATAAACTGGAGTACATCTATTATGAATTATTGGTGCAACTGTTGTGGGAAATCCTGCAGCAACGGTAATGATTTCGTCACCATCATTAATTTTTTTTTTTCCAAAGTAGTCTGATGTTAAAGTAGTGAAGGCTAATAAGTTTGCTGATGATCCAGATACTGTTGTAGAAGCAAATCTGCTTCCAAATTCTTTGGCTAATTTTTTTTCAAATTTTTCGGTAAACCTTCCACTTGTAAGCCATAGATCTAAGCTCGAGTCGACAAGGTTTACTAAGTCCTCTTTTGTTAGATATTTTCCAGAGGCAGCAATAAAAGTTTCATTAGGACGAAAATCTTTATGATAATGGACTAATGAATAATATTCCTCTGTTAATTTAAGTATCTTTTCTCTAAGTTCAGTACTTTTATCGCTATCACTAGCAATGTTTATCCCTGAATATTTTTTTATCTTTCTTTCCCAGCTCATATTTATTATTTTATAATTATACTATTTCCTATAGTGGGCGTAGAATTATTATCTAGACCAAAAATCATGTAGAAACCATTATTTATATTTTCATCATTCGGAATTGTTATTTCAATTTGTTCCTCATTAATTTTTTCAAAAGGTAATTCAAAATATTTTAATTCTGATGGTTGTGCATGAGTAATTGAACCTCCACTAATCATAGAAATTTTTGAAATTGTATTATTTGGGTCTATTTTACCTATTATCTTGTTATTTTTCTCAAGGGTGATCTCATTTTTTTCGATAGCTAAAAATGGTCTATCTGCAAATTTTATTCCACCATCTCTTTTTTTTTCAAATAAATAGGGGGGATAATAAAATTGAGCATTCCACACATCACCTCCAGCGACCAGTATTCTTCCATCATGAAGCAATAAAGAGGTAGAATGATAATTTCTTCTATGATTTGTTTTTTTTAATTCTTTCCATTGTCTTTTTTTATAATCATAAACTTCAGGTATTAGCACACTAAAATTATCACCATAATGATCTCCCATTGCCTCTTCTTTAAACATATTTCCACCATTCACAAAAAGATTTCCATTGGGAAAAATTGTTACATTTTGATTAAATCTTGGGTAATTCATATTTGGAAGTTTTTCAACAATCGGTTTTTCTGGATTAATAATATTAATTGAATAAACATGGTTTGATGGCAAATGCCCAACTTCAATTCCTCCTAATGTAATAATTTCACCGCTTCTCAACATAACCGATGATGAATTCCAGCCCAATGGTGATCCAATAGAGCCTAATATTATTGAATTTGAGGTATTCTCATGACTATGTTCTTGATTGTTATCATCATTTTTTTTAACCATATTTGGCAAATAATTTTCCTCTTTTATAATAATAGGATTATTTACAAGTGGAATTTCACCGACTTTTTTAATTTCACTTTTATCTTCTAAGTTTGAAATTAAAAAAAGTTCATTATAAGAGATACCAAATACACTGTTATTTTTTGTTAAATAAGCTTTTGGATAATTCCATCTCTCTTGACATTTGCCTTCCACACATCCCGCACCAAAAAACTTTTCACTTTTTAGATTGTGTAGCACTTCCCAAGAGTAAGACCCATTTTTTTTTCTTAATATTTCTGGAACTATTGCACTTCTTTCATAATCTGAATTACTATCAGACATTTGAGCATTATCTCTCCCACCTAAAATAAGGAGATCATCATTTTTCAGCCTCACAACTGAACCATACCAACGTTGGTAATTCATATCTTCTAATTTTGAAAAACTATAATTATTAATGTTGAATAACAAAGTGGACTTTTGAGTATCTGGTCCAGATTTAAGTCTATTTTTTCTTAATGGTTTCTCATCGCCTCCAAGCAAAAAAACATTTTCATTGTCCATTACTCTGATTATTGAGCAAAAAGAATTCACTTTAACAGGATCAATCATTGTATAGTGGCTTTCTTTTCCAATACCTTTTGACGGGTCCCATATGTCAAAATCAGACCCCCAGAAAACATTATGATGTTCCCATTGCTTTTCTCCTAGATCTCTTTGAATAATTCTCCCGTCTGATAATTTTATTTCTTTGTTTGTAAATAATGAGTTATTTTTATGATTTAAATCTTCTCCATTAATTGATCCAAAAGTTAATATCTTTTGATTTGGTAGTAAAATTGAATGAACTGCTATCATTGGCCAATCGAATGCCTCTGTCCAATAACCTGTTAGATGTTCATTTCCCTTAAAATTCTTAAAAAACTTTTCATTATCCTTAAAATTTATTTCATAATCAGTATCATTAATAATAGGAGTTGTTATCAAATTTTTATTAATTGCTTGATAATCAAGATTTCTTTCAAAAAAATTTAAGATTCTACTTTTGTTATCATATATAATTACTAATGCTCCAAATGAAGAAACTGAAAGTAACAAAATTACATAAGTAAAAAATCCAAATTTAGAGAGCTTTAATAATAATTTTTTCATAGATTACCACGTCATATCTTTTTTTGAGATGATTTTAGGTTTTGAAGGCCACTTAATGTTGTACCTAGCATCATTATATCTAACGCCTCTTTCTAATTTTTTATTATAGTTCTTATTTGTAATGTAATGAATAATACTATCATCTTTTAATGTCAAAAAGGCATTTGCACAACCCTTTGGAACTATAATAGAACAAATTTTATCTTCTTTTATTTTCAGACTATGCCATTTTTTAAAGGTTGGTGAATTTTTTCTTAAATCTAATATCACATCATAAATAGCTCCTTTATATAAAGTGATAATTTTTGTTTCTGCAGATTTTCCTATTTGATAATGAAACCCTCTCAATGTGCCAGATTTTTTATTAAATGAAATATTGGTTTGACGAATTTTATAACTTCTTAGTTTTAGAGATTTTGAAATTATTTTATCACAAAACTCTCTTCCAAACATTCCTCGAGTATCTTTATATAAATTATGTTCAATTACAAATGAACCTTGAATTGGAAGTTTTTTAATTTTCATTAAATATTTTTTTTAACTTTAAAATTCTATTTGTTTTTTCTGAACTAAACTTTTTAAAAGAGAATTTATTTTTTATCATATACTTAGAAAGTTGTTTTATTTGACTATTAACATGGTTTTTATCGATTACTTTTTTTCCAAAAAAATTATACAATTTTTTAAAACTTACCTTATATGTTCGCTCATCTTTTGATCGATTTTTTTCAAAAATTATTTTAGTTCCAGGTAATAATTTTTTAACAAGATTTGCAAGATTTTTGACTGTATAATTTCCTCCTTTAACTCCCATATTAAATGCAGTCCCATTTATTCTTTTATCAATTTTGATTGAAAGCGATTTTAGTAAAATTTTACACATATCATCAATATGCAGAATAGGTCTCCATGGTTTCCCATCGGAATGAATCCTAATTTCTTTTGTTGTAACTGCTCTACCAACAAAATTATTCAAAATTATGTCTGATCTAAATCTGGGACTTGGTCCAAACACTGTTGCCGGTCTAAAAATCAATATTTTAAAAAAACTATCTGCAAGAGGTTGTATTTTTTTTTCTGCTTGATATTTTGTTTTTGCATATGTTGTGACTGGAGATTTTTTTGATACCTCAGTTAAAAATTTATTACTTTTTGATATTCCATATAAACTTTGAGTAGAAACATATATAAACCTTTTAATCTTTAGGCTTTTAGCTAGTTTGGCAAGTTTAACTGTGGAATGATAATTTGTTTCGATTGTTAATTTTTTATTTAACTCTCCTAAAGGATCATTGCTTAATGAAGCTAAGTGTATGATCGCATCAACATTTTTTAAATCAAATTTATTTATATTTTTTATGTCTTTAAATAGCTGCTTTGTTAATCTTTTGTTTTTTTTAGCAATTAAACAATCATTGAAGTAACCAATATCACACCCAATAACTTTATATTTTTTTATTAAACTATCTGTTAAAACTGATCCAATGTAGCCTAAATTACCTGTTACGAAAATTGTTTTTTTTTTTGCGAAATTCATATTTTTAAATTAAAAAAGATATTCTTTTTATTTATAATATTACCATTTAAATGCAACAATCATTAGGAAATTTGTTACCCTTATTTTAAGAAGTTTTAATTTTTAACTTTTTAGATCATCTTCATATCTTTTAAATCTTTTAATAAATTCTTCTAGTCCGTTTGAAACTGTTAAATCAATTTTTTTTAACTCAATATTTCGTGCAATGGATTTATAAGCGTCATTATTATTCAACATATAAACATAAACAAATTCATAAATTGTTTTCTTGCTTACAGCATTTTTTAATTTTTTATAATTTTTTATTAAATTTATATACTCTTGAATATTTTTTGGATTAAACGATAAGTTAAATTTTTTACCTGGATTTTCACCAATGGAGATATTTGGAATATTGAAATATGCCAACTCCCAAAGTACGGATCCCCAAGGAGAAATTGCCAATTTTGTTTTATTAAATATTATCTTATTAGGAAATTTAGCATCAAGCCAAATATGTTCGTTATAATTTTTTTTTAAGAACTCTATTAATTTTTTGTTCTCAGGATGAATCGAATAAATATTTGGATGGGGTTTAATCGCTACTTTTAACTTAGTTTTATTGAAATAATCTAACGTGAAAATAATCCATTCATAAAAATCATTAAATATTATCTTGCCCCATTCCCTTTGGCACTCAAAAAAATTAGGTAAAAAAATTACAACCTCAAAATCTAAATTTTTTTTTGTGATATTAAAGTTAGAATTATATGTATTTAAACTCATATAATTATAAAGAACTTTTGTTGCATTGATATTTTTTTTACTAAAAAAATTGTTTATTTTTTTTTTGGAAATGGAAATTTTTTTATTTTTGTTTTTTAAACCATGAAATATTTTTTTTAAATTATCTACGTTTTCAACATGTCTTAAATCATTTTTACTAAGTTTTTTATTATATTGATAATTTCCGTCAGTATATACTATTCTGTTAAGTTTTATTGCAAGTCTTGCTGGTATTCCGTGCACAACATATGACGAATAAGGAAAATAAAAATCCTTTATATTTTCTGACTGAATTAAATATGCAAAACTTTTTGTAAATATGTACGATCTTTCTATTATCTCATAGAGAAATTGATCTTTTATATCAACCGTTGGTTCGTTTCTATATCTGATATAAGTATCATAAATCAGATCTCCAACATATAAATTATTTATATATATTTTAAAAATATCTTTTTTTTCTTTTATTTTGTTAAAAATTTTTTTTGAATTAACTTTTGCCCTTCTTATTTCGCTATTTGATATTGTTTTTTTTAAATCCTTATAATCATAAAATTTTTGAATGCCTAATTGACTATACAATTTTTTCCATTTTCTTTTTAAAAAAAACTGAAAAATTTCAGATCTTAAGTATTTAAAAATTTTGATTATAGTAAAAGTAGATTTTGATTTATTTTTTACTAAATCTGGCCAGTAACCAATGATATGACAGTCCTTAAACCTATCGTTAAAAATAGTGGTGTAATATGATAGATAATAATAATCTGGAATCGTTTCGATTAAAATTATTTTTTTTTTAGTTGAAGTTATTTTTGACCTATAATCAATCTTGTTTAAATATAATTTTTCAAATTTATCAAAAAAAATTAATTTAAAAATAATTTTTAAGTAATAAAACATAATTATGTTTTATATTTTATTGATCAGTTGCCAATCATTATTTTTTGTTATCCAAATTTCGTTGTTTCTATGTTTATTAACTATTTCCTCAAACTCAAATTCAGAAATATCTAAATATTTCAAAACAGTTTTAAAATGTTTTTTTGGAAATTCATGGTCATATTTTCTAGCAAATACTATTGCTTCATCACGTGTAAGTTGGTTATTTTGTATCATTCTGCATGCATCTCTTGTTCCTCTTCCAAAACCAAATTTAATATACTGCATATAATAATACATAGAATCAATTTTATCATCCAGACTATCAAAGTTTGTAAAGGTGCCCTCTGTTCTACCATCTGGATCAGTTTGAAAGTTTGGTAAATTTTCCTTAACATAATGCCAATTTTCAAGCATGCTCCATCTAAAAAAATAACTAAAATAAAAAATATTTAATTTATTTAATTGATCTTCACTTGGATAAATATATGGAATGAGATCTTTTTTTGAAATTTCCTCGCTTACCCAGTTTTCAGGATAATCTCCTATTTGGTGCTCTATTACCTCTCTCAAGTCTCTTTTTTTTTTACTTTCTTCATTTATAACTAAGCCTCCATACTCGCTTTCACCATGTTCAGCATAAAATATAAATGGAATTCGATAATTTAGTGCGACCGTAACAGGGGCTGTGTTTATTCCTGCGTCCCACGCTACTTTAGGATTACCTCTTTCAATAAAAAACCTTTTTGATAACTTTGATGCGACATTTTCATTCACATTAATTAAGATTGAGTCAAATCCTTTTTCATTCATTAAAGCTCTATTATAGATCCCACACTCATTTTTAATTAAAGGAGAGAAAGTTACTAAAAGGGGATTTAAATCATGCTCAAATTTTAATTTTAACGCAATTGAGGTTGAGTCTTTTCCACCAGACCAGGGAACTACACAGTCATATTGATTATTTTTATTGGTGTCCTTAATTTTATTTATCAAGACATCAAAATCTTTTTTTCTTTTTGACCAATCAATTTTGTTCTTAAGATTTGCATTTTCACAAGCATTACATATGCCTTCATCATTGAAGACGATTCTTGGTCTTGTATCAGGCATAATGCAAGTTTTACAAAATTTAATCATTTTCGAATATCAATATTATTTTGTTCTAAAAAATTTTTTGCAGATTTTATACTTTCATTAGTAAAATGATATATATTTTGTGTGCAGGCTGCGGATACCGAGGATAATGATAGTAGTCTTAACATATGCTCCCAATTTCCACAACCCCCAAGGGCTAAAACAGGACATCTTAAATTTTTTGAAATTTTTTCAATAAATTCTAAATCATATCCTAATAAACTTCCGTCATCATCAATACTATTTAACATAATTTCTCCAGCACCAAGTTCTACAGCTTCAAAAGCCCATTCTCTCGGATCTTTTTTTAATAAATCTTGACCACTATTTTCACAAAGAAAATATTCATTATTTTTTTTTAAAAAATCTATTGATTGTATTATTGATTGATTTCCATATTTTTTAGATATTTCAACTAAAAATTTTGAATTTTTACTTGTCCTCGGACTTAAGACAATTTTATCAGCTCCACTGTTAAAATATTGGTCAGCATGATTTACTGACTGAACTCCTCCTCCAACAGCAATAGGAACAAAACAGTTGTCTGAAAAAAATTTAACAATATTTAAAAATGATTTTTTAAATTTTTGTTTTGAAACATCAATTAAAACAAGTTCATCAATATACCAAAAATCTATAAAATTCTTTGTGTATCTGTAGTCTGCTTTAAAATTTTTCGTTCTAAATAATATTCCCTCTTTAAAAGTCAACGTAATTATTATTCTTTTTTTTAGCATTAACAATTTTCAAAAAAATTTTTTAAACATCTTAGTCCATTATCTTGACTTTTTTCAGGATGAAATTGAACTCCATAAATATTATTATAATTTATTGATGAAATAAAATTGGTATAATATTCTGTAGAAGTAATAAAACAATCACTCGATTTAGAATCTAAATAAAAAGAATGGTCAAAATAAAAATCAGAATTATTTTTTATGCCTTCAAATAATGGGCTTTTTTTAAGAAATTTACAATTATTCCAACCAACATGTGGAACCTTAATATCTTTATTGTATTCGTTAAAATGTAAAAATGATCCATTGATCAAATTAAGTCCTTTAGTTAATTTATGCTCTTTACTTTCTGCAAAAATAACCTGATAACCCGCACAAATTCCTAAGAATGGGGTATTTTCTTTACACTTCCGAATTATAACTTCAACTAAATTTCTTTCTTCTAATCTTTTCATAAAATCTGGAAAAGCACCAACTCCAGGTAATATTAATTTGGAAATTCCACTAAAATCTTCTGGTTTCACACATCTTTTATATCTAATGTTTGATTTATTAATTGCAGCCTCTAGAGACTTAATATTACCACTATTTATATCAATTAAACCTAAAGTCATTAATAGTTATTTTCCTTTAAAAATAAATTAGTTGTTATAATAGAAAATAATAATTTTGAATAATGATTAGGTATAGATTTAATATCTAAATTTTCTCTGAGCTTTTTAAGATTTACAAAGTCGTTAATTGGATTATTCTTGTTAAATATTCTATTGATATTTTTCTTATCATTCAAATCTAAAACAGAGCTTATTGATGCATTAAACCCTTTTTTTTGTCTATCTAATCTTATTTGGTCTAATAAAATTTTTTTTGAAGATTCTCTAAGTAATCTTTTTTGATAACCATTTTTAATCAAAATTTCTGCAGGTACTTTTAGTGAAAATTCTACAATTTTTCTATCAAGATAAGGGCTTCTATTCTCAATTGAAAAAAACATTGAATTTAAATCATCATGTTTCAAAATAATTGGTACTATTTCATGAAATAACTCATTTAACATTCTATTTCTTAAAAGCTCTTTAGAATATTTATTTTCAGTAAAATTTATTCTGTTTTTAAATCTAGAAAATGTATTTATGCCTAAATTTTTTTCATAAACATTTTCTCTATTTCTTTTATCTCTAATGTAAAGGTAGGGATCTTTTAAATATGGGTTTCTTATGTAAGGAAAAACATATTTATGCCAATTTTCTAAATTTTTTTTAAAACTTTTTAATTTATAAATAGACTCTAAATGCAATAAATAATGATCATAATAGCCAGTAAAAATTTCATCTGCTCCTGTTCCGGATATTGCGACTTTATAACCTTTTTTAGAAATTTCTTCACTTAAAAATGAGTGAACATAATATGAAATTGTTGAAATAGGGCCGTCATGATAAGATGTTAATTCTTTTAATCTTTTGAAAAAAAGTTTTTTTTTATTCTTCAAAAAAATATTTATATTTTTACACTCTAAATCTTTTACGATAAGTTTTATATTTTCAATTTCATTATAATTAGGTTCTTCATCTATGATTGAAAAAGTTGATATTTTCCTATTTAATCTTTTAGATGCTAATGAGGCTAAAAGAGATGAGTCTATTCCTCCACTTAAGCAAAATGCTATTGGTACATCAGATCTCATTCTTAAATTTAAACTTTTTTGTAATAATTTATTAATTTCCATTGAGGCTGTTTTTTCATCTAAATTATAATCAATATCTAATTTTGGTGACCAATATTTTTTTTTTACAATATTAAGATTTAGATCAATTGTAAGATTGGTTGAACTTTCTAAAGAATAAATATTTTCAAAAAATGTCTCATTACTTTTGAATAAAGATTTATAACCACAAAATAAATTTTTATTTATATGAGACTTATTTATTTTAAAATTTTTATTTGATAAAGATTTAATAAATTTTATTTCGGATCCAAAAAAAAATCCATCACTGGATAAAAAATAATATAAAGGTTTTTCACCAAATATATCTCTAGATAGAAATAATTTTTTTTTAATATTATCCCAAATAGCAAATGCCCACATGCCAATAAAATGATCAACACACTTTTCTCCATATTCTATGTATGCATTTAATAATACCTCGGTGTCAGAAGTGGTTTTAAAAGTATAACTTTTTTTTTTTAGTTTTTCCTTTAATTCAATATAGTTGTAAATTTCTCCGTTAAATATTAACGTATATTCACCAATAGTCATTGGTTGATTAGATCTACTTTTTACATCTATGATGTTTAATCTAGAGTGTAAAAGATTAATTGATTTATTAGTTTCTTTTTTTTTATAAAAGTTTTGATTATCTGGCCCCCTTCTTTTCATTAAAAATAAAGTTTTTTTAATTAAAGATAAGTTTTCAAATTTTTCTTTTGTTATACTTCCACTAATACCACACATAAATTTCTTATAACATTGTTCTTCTTAACTTAAAAAAGTCTGTTTTTTTATTATTAATACCGTCAATTGCGGTTGGGCAGAACTTAATTTTTTTATCTCTCAATTTATTTATTACAAATTGATTAAAATCATTTTTTTGTCCTTCTGGATAAGAATAGTATTCTAGTATGATTCCCAACCTTTTTTTAAATAATTCAAAACTTTTATCAATTTCATAAACTATTTTTCTTTTCGTAAGTGACCCAAAGCTAATGTGATGATGACTATGTCCACCAATGTCAAACAAATAATGTTGTGACATCTTTTTTACTTGGTGCCAATTAATTTTTTTATCAATATCTGAATTTGAATAATTTACTGTTTTTAGTTTACATTGTTTATAAATAGAGTTTACAATTTCATTTTCTTTGTATAAAAAATTATTTTTAACGTTGGCTCTTATCGAGTGTAAAATTTTTAATTTAGTTTTTTTGTTTTTAATATCTATTTTTTTTTTAAACCAAGGTAATTTTAAAGTAAAATTTTTTTTTTTTTCAAAACACAGCTCAATTTTATCAATCCAGCTCATATTATTATTTTCTATGAAATCAGATGAGAAAAAGAAAGTTGTAGGAATTTTAAGTTCATCCAATATTGGAGCAGCCACTGAATAATTATTTTCAAAACCATCATCAAAAGTTATGGCACAAGAGTTCCTTGGTAAATTTTGATTATTTTCAATTCTAAAAATAATTTCTTTTAAACTTAAAATATTAAAATTTTTTTTAATATTCTTAAGATATGATAAGAATTTATTTTCTAAAAGATGTTTGTTGGTATAATTTCTTACCATATATCTTTTTTTTTTAATGACTCCGTGGAATAAAAATATTTTGTAATTATTTTTTTTTAAATTTATTGATTGTAAAGATTTCATATTTTTTTTATATATCTTTGATAATTTTTTATACATCTATCAATCAACACACTGGGAATAGCAGAATAATACCTTCCTAAAGAATAATTATTTATAGTTTTAATTTTTTTTCTTAGCTCAACATGCTTTAAAAATTTAACTACTATCTGAACACAATTGATTGTGTTTAATGCTCTTATACTTGTAAATTTTGTTTTATTATTAATTAGTATTTTTTTTGTAAATATTATATTACCGGAGTCAATTTTTTTTTGGACATAATGTAGTGTTGTAATTAAAGACTCAAAATCATTATGGTAAATTGACCACATATGAGAATCTAAACCTCTGTAATGACGTAAATCTCCTCCATGTAAATTAACAATTTTAAGATTTCTAAAGTTATTAAGAAATTTGGACTTCATTAAACCAATTCCAAAAGAAATTATTACATCTGGTTTTATTTGTTTTATGTGCTTGATGCAATTAGCATCATTAACATTGTTGAATTCAATTTTATCTAAAAAATTTTCATTTTTATTCTTAAAAAAAAATTTTTTTTCAAATTTATTTATTTTATATAAAATATTATGATTTCTTGAAAAAGAATATCTATTTATTTTTTTTTCTAGAATTACTGAGATATTTTTATATTTTTTTTTTATTTCTTTTGTAAAAAATAGGTGATGATATGTATCAGTAGTAAGAATTAATATTTTCAATTTTTAATATTTTTAAGTTTAACTAATTGATTAACACTTTGAGTTCTTTTAACTTTTTTACTTAAAACTTTATTAATTTGATTTGGAGCCAATTCAACAAATGGCCTTATAATCCTTAAATCACTTTTAAAAATTTTTGAACCCTTCACAATTTTATTCTTAAAATAAAGAGATCTTCTCATAGATGATAAATTTTTTTTTTCACTTCTTGATATTAATTTATCTAATTTTCCAATCATTTGTTTCACTTTTCTAACCGAGTTAACCAATTTTGTCATTTCTGATCTATCTGCAGACAATTTGTGATCTCTAAAATTTGAGTAATTTTTATCTATTGTAAAATGTTTTTCTATAATTTTAGCACCATAAGCTGTTGCCACTATTGCTGCTTCTGTTCCTAGAGTATGATCTGAGTACCCGATATTTGGGCTAAGATTTTTTTTTAAATATTTGATTGATAATAGATTTGCCTCATTATCTTTTACTGGATAATCTGATACACAATGTAAAAAAAATACTTTTCTTAATGGAAATTTTTTCTTTTTAATATGTTTCATAAGAGCTGAGGTTTCCAATTTATTAAGTAATCCTGTTGAAATGATAGTAGGTTTTTTAAATGACAAAACTTTATCAATAAGCTCGTAATAATTATTATCACCTGATGATATCTTAAAACAATCAACAATTTTGTTTAAGTTTATAGCACTTTGAATATCAAAGGGAGTTGATATGAAGATTAATTTTTTTTTTCTTGCAAATATTGCTAATTCTAAGAATTGTTTTTGTGTTAATTCAAATTTTTTTAATCTATTAAATCTTTTTTTATCTTTTGAGTTGACATAATTTTCAGTTTGGAATGTTTGAAATTTTACTGCGTCTACTCCTGTTTTGGCTGCTTCTATAATTAATTTTTTTGCTAGTTTAAATGAACCCTCATGGTTATTTCCAATCTCTGCAATTATAAAAGGGTCATTTTTTTTTAAGAAGCTCATTTTAATTTAAACTCACTCCAAAAATTTTTATACCAAGTAATATATTTTTTATAACCTTTTTCGATTTCAAACTGCGGTTTATAGCCTAACAAATTTTTAGCTTTTTCAATCTTTAAAGTACCTCTTTCTGGCATAAATTTTTCTTTATTTTTATATTTAATAATTGTTTTGGGAAATTCAGTTTTTAAAACACCTACAAGTTCATTAATTTTTCTACCCATTCCAAAAGTTAAATTAAATATCTGATTTATTGCATTCTCACTTTCACAACATAAAACTATGCCTTGTTCAAAATCTTTAATATAAGTAAAATCTAACTTGTCCTCACCACTTCCGTTAATCTCAATTTCTAATCCCTGTAATGAGTTTTCAATAAAAATTTGACCTACTCGCCTACTAACACATCTTTCTCCATATAAAGCCGAAGGCCTAATGATAGTATATGGCATTTGAAAAACTTGATTATATGATTTTACAATAAGCTCTCCTGCATATTTTAATGTTCCATAAATTCCAATAGGATTACATATGCTTTCCTCATCTACACTTTTTCCATTAAATTCACCATAAACCATACTTGAAGATAGGTAAATTACGTGTGTTTGATTATTTTTTGCGAAATCTAAAGTATTTTCTAAAGTCCTTAAACTGTTATCAAAAGTGGTATGGGGAGATTTATTAGACTTATTAGCATGAGAAACTGCAGCAAGATGTATAATTATATCTGGATTTATTTCATGGTAGACTTTTTTTGTTAGGGCATTATCTCTAGCATCAATTTTTTTAAAAAAAATTTTATTGTTGTTAAGTAATTCAATTCTATTATTTAATATTTTTGAATAAAGATCTTTATTTTTTATTTCAGCGTCAGATATTGAAAGTAAATTATTAACTGACAAACTATCTATCACATAAGTTTCGTGACCTCTTTTTTTTAAAACTAAAGCCAAATTATGACCAATGAAT
>MDTG01272073.1_pt1 | contig 37011 bp, 37 predicted proteins | sample 811421 | NCBI WGS metagenome assembly MDTG01 (sample SAMN05326645, study PRJNA326480) | marine metagenome | isolation source: seawater | place: Pacific Ocean: South East | collected 2011
AGTGTCTGGCCGGATTATCGAGATAGGGAATGCAGTTACAGATTGGAAAGTCGGTGACCGTGTTTGCGCACTTTGCCATGGGGGCGGATATGCTGAATATGTTGCGGTGGATGAGGGGCATGCCATGAAGATACCTGATGGTCTTGACATGGCGCATGCGGCGTGTCTGCCCGAAACATATATCACGGTCTGGGGCAATTTATTTATGCGCGGCAACCTTACAAAAGCAGAGCGTGTTCTTATCCATGGCGGAGCCAGCGGTATTGGCACAACAGCGGTGCAATTGGCGCGTCAAATGGGGGCAGAAATTTATGCTACCGCAGGCGATGATGCGCGTTGTCGCTATGTAGAAGCATTGGGCGCGCGTGCCTGTTTTAACTATAAAAGCGAAAATTTTGGAGAAAGGCTGGTAACAGAAACAAATGGCGAAGGTGTGGATGTGATTTTGGATATGGTCGCTGGTGGCTATCTAGAGGCACATGTACGCGCGCTGAAAGAAGATGGACGGCTTGTCATCATCGCGGTTCAAGGCGGAATTAAGGACACATTAGCACTAAATAATGTGATGCGAAAACGTTTGACCATCACTGGATCTACGCTGCGCCCGCAATCCAATGTGGCCAAATCTGCTATAATTAGGGATATGCAAAGCCATATATGGACTTGGCTGGAAGCTGGCCATGTAGCCCCTATCATACAAGAGGTATTTGATCTAAAAGATGCAGTAAAGGCACATGCCGCTCTGGAAGCTGGCCAACATATTGGTAAATTTGTTTTGCATGTTGCGGATATCTAGATGAGCTTAACAGATGTTCTTCAGCATTTGCACTTTACAAAAGAGGCAGTTAACGTTGCGGAAGAGGGTCTTTTTAGCAAGTTTATTGTCATTGGAAAAATAGAGAGGGCGGCATGACAGAATTGGTTCTTACAGAAAAACTGGAAAATAATATCGCCTTAGTTAGGCTCAATAGACCAGATGCGCTGAACGCTCTAAACATAGCGACAAGGCAAGCGATTGCAAAGAGCTTTGCCAAATTGCAAGACGATGCAGAAGTGCGCTGTATTGTTCTGACAGGGAATGACAAAGCTTTTGCAGCAGGGGCGGATTTGAAAGAGCTTTCTTCTGCCAGTTCCATCGAGATGTTTAAGCGCCGCACAGAACGCTATTGGCAAGTTGTAAACAATACGCCACAGCCGATAATTGCAGCGATACAGGGCTATGCAATGGGCGGCGGCCTCGAATTGGCAATGATGTGCGATATGTTGGTGGTAGGGGAAAATGCCCAGCTCGCACAACCAGAAATTAAGGTTGGCATAATGCCAGGTGCAGGGGGCACGCAGCGTCTGACCCGTGCGGTGGGAAAATTTAATGCCATGAAGATCAATCTATTAGGCAAAGCATTTTCAGGCCAGCAAGCCTTTGACATGGGTCTGGCTTGCGAGGTATGTCCAGACGCAGAAGTGCTTGAGGTTGCTTTAAAAATGGCGACAACTATCTCGCGCATGCCGCCCCTAGCCGTTCAAGCAATAAAGCAATCTATTCTGCATGGTCAGGATGCTTCGATGGAAGCCGCGCTGTTCCTCGAACGCAAAGCCTTTCAGCAATTATTCGCCTCAGATGATCAAGTTGAAGGGATGCAGGCCTTTATCGAGAAACGCCGCCCAAGCTTTACGGGCCAGTAACATCACCTGCTCTCCTTTTAGGACCATACTTGGAAAGAAATTATGACAAAACGTGTTTATTTTACTGGAGCGAGTGGGAAAGCAGGTAGGCATGTTGCCGCTTATTTGGCTATGAATGGACATAAAGTCCTAAATGCTGATCTTACGCAATTTAGTCAGCCAGATGTCGATTATCTTAAAATAGATGTAACGGATATTGGCCAAGTATTCTCGTCTATGTCCGCCCATATGAACAGGGATGAATTAAGAGGAAAGAAAACACCTGCTGGTTATGACGCCGTTGTCCATTTTGCCGCAATTCCAAGAATATTGCAAACAAGTGATGTTGAAACCTATGAAGTAAATGTCATGGGAACCTATAATGTTCTAGAAACAGCCATAAAGCTAGGGATCAAAAAAGTAATTTTTGCTTCCTCTGAAACCGTTTATGGTTTGTGTTTTTCGCATGGAAAACCAGCGCCATTAATGTTGCCTATATTAGAAGAAGATGCCGTCAGGCCCATGGATAGCTATGCAATGTCTAAGGTTGTTAATGAGGAAACCGCTAAAGCCTTCCAAAGACGAACTGGAATAGATATTTACGGACTGCGAATTGGCAATGTCATCGAGCCTGACGAATATCATTTATTTGAGGGTTTTTGTGAAAGTCCAGCAATTCGCTTACCAAATGCTTTCAATTACATAGATGCTAGAGATTTAGGGCAAGCGGTAGATTTATGTCTACAAAAAGACGGCTTGGGGTATGAGGTTTTCAATGTTTCAAATGACCAAAATTCGGTAAATTTAAGTACTGAAGTATTACTTAAAGACTTTTATCCAGATGTTCCCCTAAGAAAAAAAATTGGTTCTGATGAATGCCTTTTTTCAAATAAAAAAATTAAAGAAATATTAGGCTTTTCACCTAAATATGACTGGCGGGAGCAAATGTAGAACGCGCAGAAAATAAAAATAAAGGTTCTTGGAGGTAAAAAGGTTTTACAGACCAAAAGGAAGCTCAGGCCAAACTCAAACGAGGTGCATTCACCCTTTTTGCTCCTTTTTCATAAGGTAGACCTCCCCTGTCCAAATAAACATAAATAACAGCTTAAGATTTTATTACTATATGACACGTCCTATTTTCATTGAAGCTGCGCTGAACGGCCCTTGGTCTCAAAAAAGACAGCCGCTTATGCCGGTGACAGTTAAGAACCTGATTTCTGAGGGCATTGCCTGTGCCCGTGCTGGGGCATCTATTATTCACATCCATGTTTATGACCCTGCCACCGGCCTCCAATTTGAGGATTTTGACACCTACAGAGCAGTTATTGAGGGCATCCGTAAATATGAGAACGTAATTGTCTATCCAACCCTTCCACTATCTGGCTTTGAGAAGACTGGCAAAACATATACCCCTGGTGCGCGTTTCAAAACTGTCAAGAAACTTGCACAAGCCAAACTTCTAGAATGGTCTGTCATTGACCCCGGAACAACCCAGATAAATGAGTTGGACCCAAAAGATGCGGATGCGGTTAAATTTTTGTATACCAATAGTGAGGCCGAAATAAGGTATGGGCTTAAACTGGCAAGCCGGTATAAATTTATCCCAAGCTTTGCTATCTATGAGCCAGGCTTCCTGCGTTTAGGTGCTCATTTATCCGCGATGACAGATGGATGCCCGAGGCCAATTTACCGTCTAATGTTTTCAGATAAATTTAGTTTTGGCTTCCCTCCTGAAGAGACTTACCTATCAGCCTACACAAATCTTTTGAAAAAAACTGACCCAGAAGCATTATGGATGATCGCTGGGCTTCAGGTAAATTTAACAGAAATAACGAGAAGCTGTCTTATAAATGGAGGCCACATTAGGACTGGCTTGGAAGATGCCCCCTTTCATTTTCAGACCGGCAATGTTGAATTGGTTAGGAAGACTGCCCAGTTCATCATCAAGGAAAATTATGAAATCGGAACGGCAACACAACTAAGGCAACGTTTACTCTCTATTTAATAAAAAGAAACGGCAGATGAACCAGACTATGCAAACCGCGGATGATTTTCTACCCTTCAAGTAGAAGGCGCAAAAACGCTCCGGTAACCCACAAACTGTCCCGACTTAAGAAGTGGCAGAAAACGTAATTAATTTAGAGATTTTTATCTGAAAGCAACCTACTGCTGAATGTAGTATAATTATTGATTGAATGAACTTCAAATTCACAAACAATCATAGTTTTTCCTAAATGAAGAATTTTGAGGTCTTAAAGTAGCACCAGTCTTCCCGTAACATTGATGGGATGTCCAGGGTAGCGCTTCTTTGTCTGCTATTGTTGAAATTTTCTTAAGATACGCCAAACCATCTGAAGATAGGCCGTCGATTATTTTTTCCCAATCCGGATATGCTAAAAATGACTCCTGCCAAATCGCACGACCTGCTAAAAAACCTGATGCACCTGCTTTGAATGCATATGAAAGAATATCTTTGAAAGAATCTTTATCGGCTCCAGCAGATAACATGACCCAGGGCCTTCCAGCCAATCTTCCCATTTCATTAAATAATTCCTGAACAACAGCTGAATCCTCTATCATCTCAGCATTAATTGGGCTTTCCAACTTGAAAAGGTCAACTCCGTATTCCGGCTTAGCAAACTCCTCAACGGAAGCTAGTACTAAATCGCTATTTTTTCTTTCCATCTCAATGTAGCCTGATGATTTGCTTGTCTCGCCGGCCAGCGGATACAATAGCAATTCGAGGAGGAAGGGAAGGTCATATCTTTGACATTCTTCACCAACTTTTTTGACATAATCCTGTTGAAAGGCAGTGTTTTCTGGTGAAGCATCTGGCCGGTACCACGCAAGCACCTTTACAGCATCGCCACCAAGACGTTTTATTTTATTTACATTCCAATGATCGATACTTCTTGAAAACCGGCCTGCATTAGACTCTGTAAACACTGAATCTTCCAATGTTACAACAAGACCTTTGTCCCCACTTAACCTATCAAATGCAGCGGGTATACCAAAATGAGGATCCAACAAAATTGCTGAGCTAGAACCTTGAAGTTGAGTTACAATTTGGGCTTTAAATTGCGCAACCTCTTCCCACGGAGCCTCAGGCAAACCAAGATGTTTTGCTATAGGTCCTTTAATTGGTGGCCGTTGGTCAGCGGCTACCATTTTGAAAAGGCCGTTTTCATCAGCCATCCGGCGCATGCCAATCAACTTTCCAGGGCTTAATTGCATATCAAAACTCCTTCATAAAGGAAATACAACTTTGGCGATTAGGCGAAGCTGTTATACCGCCAAATATTTTGCATTTCATCGCCGCGGCAGCATTTGCAGTCCTCATCGCTTTAATCTCATCCATTCCTTCACCAAGACAAAGAGTAAAAATACCATGCCATACATCACCAGCACCCACAGTATCAATAGCGTTTACAGGAAACGCAGGAATGTTTCTTAACAACTTATCCTTAAGGTACCAGACACCTTTTTCACCATCGGTCACGCAAACCCAACATCCAGTTGCAATTTTTGCCTGTCTCAACCCAGTCAGAATATCGCAACCAGGAGCAAAAGACTCTAACCCCTGCATCGAAAAGGCCAAATGGGTTGCTCCAAAAGCTTGCTCCTCTGTAAATGGTGCCTCGGCATCGATCACCATTGGCAAGTGTTTTTGTTGCGCAAGCGAAATAGCCCATTTAGTAAGTTCTATGTGGCGATTATCAGCCAAAACAGCGCTAGGAAAAAAATCTAGCTTCGATATATCAGGCAATTCAGAAAAACCTTGCCCCGGAAAGTTGAATGTCTGCCGTTCACCGTTCTTATCCAGAAGTCCTGCTGAAACTGACGATTTTGCGTCTGGACAGATTTTACACAATGATAAATCTACTGCTTCATCTGTCAGATTCTGATGGATGAAACCTCCCATCATATCATCGCCTAAATATGTAACCAAAGCTGAGTGGCCTCCAAATCTAGAGATTGCAATACTAGCATTAGCTCCTGGTCCTCCAACAACGAGGCGGCAATCATTCGCTTTGGACTTCTCGGGACGGTCAGTAAATTTGTCAATTTTCATGATGACATCAACTGTAGCTCGCCCAGCTACTATTATTGAGGCAGGCTCATTCATTCAAACATTCAAGCTCCAAATTACTATATTATTCTAAAAATGTGATTTCCGGTCCTCAACTAATTGAATAACCCCCATCAACAACGATTGTTTGTCCTGTAACAAATGCTGCTTGTTCACTTGCCAAAAACATTGCTGGTCCCACAATATCATCCGGTTCTCCCCATCGTGAAAATGGGGTTCGTTCGATAACTGCTTGATAGTGTTCTATGTCATTACGCCCCTTTTGCGTTTGTTCCGTAATAATAAAACCTGGAGCAATTGCATTTACCCTAACGCCCTCAGGAGCATACTTTAATGCCATTGATTTTGTAAGTTGGTATATTGCTGCTTTACTTGCACCATAAGCAGGAACACGCGGGCTTCCGAAAAAACTATACATCGAAGCGATATTTATTACAGTACCTTTCGCAGAAATTAGAGCTGAATCAAATGCTTTTATTATATCAAAATTGCCAATTAAATTCACCTCAACAACATGTCGAAAAATGTCGATTTTCTCTTCCTCATCACGCCGAGAAATAGCTGCACAATTTACCAAAATATCCAATTTTCGGAATTGCTCCGCTAAACCAGATATGGCTTTAGTATCACATAAATCCAATTGATGATATTTCTCCACTCCATCTGGCATGACTAAAGGAGAAGGTTCTGCTCCGGTAATAATAACACGGTCACCTTTTTTTGCTGCTTCTTTTGCAATCGCAGCACCAATTCCATTACGGCTAGCCCCAACTATTAGCCACGTTCGCTCTTCTGTATTAGTTATCATCTATATTCCAAACCCTCCCCGACCCAAATTAAGCATAGAACCACCTGCCAGCTTTTATCTAAGGCCGATAGTGCAATCTGTTTTACAATTCTCCGGTTGCCTCCAGTAACAATCAACAAACGTTCCTTGTTCATAATGCATCCCTCAACCTCGGTAAAATAAACTGACCCTCACCAAGCATTTCTGAAGCGGTTTGAGTGCCATTAAAAACTTCATTTATTTTGGCAAGAGTTATTTTTTGAGCAGCAAAACGGTCGATTTTACCGGAAAAATAATCGTCCAACTCGACATCTATATCATCACGCCAATCTCGTAATGTTTTTGGATTTCCGCAGATTTTTATTATTGGGCACAAAGGGTTGCCAGTTGGGTTAAAAACACCCATGGCAAACAACCCAAGATTACAGCCAGCCATCATCATACCTGTCAGAGACACAGGACTAAAGAAGGGGGTGTCCATAAAATGCAACCCTTTCACTTGTGGTGCCATTCCAAATTCGAGTGCAGAGACGAAATTCATCGTTCCAGTCTTACTAACAGCACCCATAGATTTTTCAATCAAGGTTGTTAGACCACCATCAATATTTTCCTTAGTGGGGTTGGTTCCACGGTAATCCTTGCCACTATCATTTAATATAAGTTTGGAACGATAATCTATGAAATCCAAAATAGATTTTCTTGTTTCAAGCGACGGGCACCTATAGTCAAAAATCGATTCTGCGCCAATGAACTCAGATGTTTCAGACACAATCGCTTTTCCACCTTGGCTTACCACAAGGTCTGTAATGTCGCCAATCACAGGATTGGAGCATATGCTACTCGAAACATCACTGCCACCGCATTCAAGTGCCACTGTTAAGCTAGTTAAATTCACTTCTGTTCTGCGTTGTTTCAATTTTTTCTGCTGTTTAGCTAAAAAATGAATTTTATCAATACCCTCAGTTAAGGCCTGCTTTCGCCCTTTACTGCTCATAAAAGCTAAATATTCTATTGGAATGGTTGCCTCAACTTCCTTCTCTATTAATCTCAAGGAAGATAAATCGTGGGTGATCACCAATACCGAACCAACATTAGGGTGTGCCACTACACTTTTGATGAACTTTAAAACCATTTCCTCATCAATTTTTTGCAACCCACGAGCAAAGCCTCCGGAAATACAAATTGTATTTGGCAAGCTGGAAGCAATTGAAGATGAGAGCCTATCAGTTAATGCGACTGTAGATAAAACGACGCGATGATTTCGAATGCCCACCCTACCGTCAGCACGCTGAAACCCAAGCCATTTTAAACTTTCAGCATAACTTAAAAGCTCCTTATTATTTACAATTGTGGACATGGACATGTTCACCCTTTTCAATGAAACTTGTAGCCACACCTATTCTGATACCATACTTCATCACTGCTTCACCTATTTCTATAGATTTGAGACTAACTTTGTGACCAAATGGTATGTTCCCATAAATGCCCATCCCGTTTTCAAGACATAAAACTTCTGTTTCTTCATCTAATAAAGTTGCCACGTTATCTGTTGAATTTAATAACAAAAAACGTCGGCCTTTTGGGCTTTTTAATTGCATATGATACCCCCATCCACATTTATCACTTGCCCGGTGACATATGCTGAATCAGGACCTAATAAAAATTGAATTACACCTGCGACTTCATCAGGAGTGCCAAGCCGATTCATAGGAATTTCGCCAATAACATTTTTGATTCCACGTTTGGCGATAACTTTTTTTGGCATGGATGTATCAATAAACCCTGGCGCTATGGCATTTACAAGGATATTTGGTGCCTCTTTTCTTGCCAGTGAACGTGTCATGCCAACTAATGCTCCTTTTGCAGCACTGTATGCAGTATGATTAGGAGCCCCTCTCCTAAAGGCTAATGAGCTCACTAATATCAGTCGTGCGGCACTTTCTCTCAACATCGCGTTGCGCACTGTTATATAAAGCATATAAATGTTTCGTATATTAGCGGCCATCACAGGGTCAAATATTTTTTCAGTATCCCCGAGCAACATATTATCAGGTTCAAATACACCAGCTAAGTGAACCAAACCATAAATGTTAGTCTCTTTTCCAAGAAGGTCTTTGCAAGAAGATTCACTATTTAAACTAGAGCAATAATAAACGAGTTGTTTAGTTTCTTTACAGGCAGAATTTAAGATATCAGCACCATTTGGATTAATATCTATAGCTATGACACGAGCGCCAAGGGAGAGTAGCCGCTCAACCAATGGCACGCCAATACCCCCAGAGGCACCGGTTACAATAATTGATTTTCCTTCAAACATCTTACAATTCCACTAAAACTTCTTGAACTATTAAATTGAAAAGAGGACCTGTGAATTCACAGGCCCTCTAACAATCACTAAGAATGATAGTCTGCTAAAAATTAGCGGCCTATAACACGATTGTTTCTACCGGCAACATCAGCTTCAGCCTCAGCAACAGCTTTTTCAAATTTTTTCAGCCAGGTGTCACCATATTTGTCTGCGAACCATACTTTCATTTTGTCCCGAGCAGTAACAAAAGTAGCTTTTTCTTCTGCTGATGGGACGTATATTTCTCCGCCAAATCCAACAAATTCTTGTAGAGCGCGTGAGTCATATTCTTTGTTCCAATCAGACTGGATCATGGCGGCTTGCTGAATGCCATCAATAACCAGGTCTTGTAAATCAGGTGGAAGGCTTTGTAACCATTTATCAGACATCCACCAGAAGCCAAAAAGATATGCATGTTCATCAAGTGTTACATACTTAACTGCTTCATACATCTTAGTAGGGATAATATCCGTTGCTGCATTTTTTGTGCCTTCAACTACACCCGTTTGTAATGAAGTATAAAGTTCACCCCAAGCAACGGGAGTTGGATTACCACCTAGAGCCTTAATAAACTCAATCTGCAATGGTGAGTTGATGGTTCTCATCTTCACACCTTTCATATCTGCAGCTGATTTTATAAGTTTTTTCGTTGTAAAAAAGTTTCTCCAGCGGCCTGTATTGCCAACGGCTACTAAACGCACATTACCTGTTGCCTTTAGAATTTCATCGCGCACTTCGTCGAAAAATGAGCTTTGTGCAATGTGCTCGGCAATTGAGTCACCATTCATCATGTAAGGTATGTCGGTAACTTGTAACTCAGGCCAAAAATTAGCAATTCCCCCAACTGTAGTGTGCGTTAATTCAAGCGTATTAAGCTGAACCTGCTCAATCATATCCCGAAAGTTACCCAATTGTGCACCAGGATAAATTTCAACCGTAATCCGACCATTGGACCTTGCTTCTAAAAACGACTTAAGGAATTCACCAGGTACTTGGTCATCAGATGTAACTGGCCCTACATGTCCATATTTAATAGTGTACTCCGCAGCAAAAGAAGCAACGGGCAAACATATGGCGAGAAGAGTGGGCGCAAGTATTTTACGAACTAACTTTTTCATAACCTTTCCTCCTTATTTTTTTCTTTAGAGGAAAAGGATGGCATTTGTTTTAATTTTTGTAAATCAATTTAATATTTTTTGATATTTTCTAACCGTATCCAAGCAATCTTGGGACAGTCATTGAAACTGCCGGAATGTAAGTTACGAGAATAATTATTGCGATATGCACCAGGTAGAATGGTAACATTTCAGAAACCACCGACTCTATGCGCTCACGGCTCACCGCTGATGCGACAAATAAAATCAGTCCCATCGGAGGAGTTGCAAGACCTATTGTAAGATTAACACACATTATTATTGCAAAATGAAGTGGGTCAACGCCTACTGCAAGCGCAGTAGGGGTTAGAATTGGACCTAAAATTAGTATTGCAGGGCCAGCATCAAGAAACATCCCAATGATCAAAAGGAGCACATTGATCATCAACAAGACGGTATATTTATTGTCGGTATACTCAAATAGAAAAGCTGTTAATAACTTTGGCACACCTGATAGTGTAGCAATCCAAGCAAAAACGGTTGCCATACCTACAGCCATTAAAATAACGCTTGATGATACTGCTGTGCGAAAAAGCATATCCTTGATTCTAGTTAGAGGGAGACTTCTCATAAAGATGCACAAGATTGTTGCATAAACTACAGCGGCTCCAGCAGCTTCTGTGGGTGTAAATACTCCCGAAAGGATTCCGCCGATTATAATAAAAGGAGTAAGCAAAGGCCAAAATGCATTAAGCCCTGCGCGCGCCGCAACACGCATCCCTGGAAACTTGTCAGCGACTGGATATTCACGTCGCCGCGCAATTAGCGAAACCATAGTCATTAAGCCCACTCCTGTTAGTAGTCCAGGTACAACTCCGGCCAAAAAAAGAGCAGCAACAGAAATTTCCATGATATATGCATAAACAATCATTATTATACTTGGGGGAATAATAGGTCCTATAACCGACGAAGCCGCTGTCACTGCAGCCGAAAATTTCCTTGAATAACCTTGTTTTTCCATTGCTGGTATCAGCATAGAGCCTAAAGCAGATGTATCTGCAACAGCGGATCCACTCAAGCCCGCAAAGAAAATAGAGGACACGACATTAACATGTGCGAGGCCTCCCCTTAAATGACCAACTAAAACTTTCGCAAAGTGAACGAGACGTTCTGTTATTCCGCCAACATTCATAATTTCCCCAGCAAGTATGAACATTGGAATTGCAAGCAATGGAAATTGATTGATGCCGATATAGAGCTTCTGAGCAATGATGGCCAAAAAGAAATCTTTCCCGGCAAGTATAAGTCCAATCATTGGGGCAGCGCCAAGTGCAAAAACGATTGGCATCCCGACAGCAATTAAACAAAGCATAATCCAAATAAAGGTGACAGGTATCATCTTAAACCCTCCAAAATGCCTTCAAAATCTACTGACATTTAAAATTCCTCTAAAACAGGTTGATGCTTTTCTGAGAATTTATCCTTTTCAGGAAGCTCTGAGCTAAAAAAGCTCAATGTTTTTTCTAAAAATTGCTGTAGAGATACAAGAGCCATACTGGCCATACCAAGAGGTATGGAGACAAAAAACCAATACATCGATATATCTCCCACTGCAATAGCGACTTGCGTCCTGCCATTCCAGGCAAACTCATGGCTTTTCACAGCTAAAAAGGCACAAAACACAAAAACAGCAAGATGCATTAGCGTTAAAACGGATTGTGTGATTTTCTTTGGAAATTTAGAAATAATTATCTCAATATTAGGATGCACACCTAAGCGAAGAGCAATTGGAGCACCCAAAAAAACTAGCCACAACATCGCATACTTAGCTAATTCTTCTGACCATGATAAGCTATCATTGAGAACATATCTAAAAAAAACACTAGCAAAGACAATGACAGCAATAGACAAAACAAGGAACATTGACCCCCATCGAAATATGCTTAGTTGCACATTATTAACAACAGATAGCAATCGAATAAGCGAAGTCATGTTCCCCTCTTTCCTGTATTACCATTATGTTACTTCGTGATTATATTGACTTTTGTATTCATAGATTTAATCGCTACCAAATCTGGAGTAACACCTATTCCGTTTTCCTCTGGTAATTTAATGTTTCCCTGCTCTGAGGGGGTTAAATCCCAATCCGCAAGATTTTCTCTTATAGGATTTTCATTTACATCTACTTCGAGTAGACCTTTATTTCCAACTATCGTCAACAATTGGGCGGAAGCTGCTAGGCCAACCATTCCACCCAACCAATGAGGACAATAAGTACAATTATTTGTTAAATCAGCTTTCTGGGCACCAAAAACCCGGAGAAGCCCAGTGAAACCACCTATTTTACCGATATCAGGTTGCATAAAATTAAATGAATTTTTTTGCCAATAAGTTAGCACATTCTCTAAACTGGCTAAATTTTCGCCACCCGCCAAGGGTATATCAACGGCTTTCTTAAGCGCGCCCCATTCTGAAAGTGATGCACTTGCACGCAGTGGTTCCTCAACCCAATAAAGATTAAATTTTTTGAAATTTTTGATATTCTCCGCCGCCTCTGAAATTGACACCCATGCTTGATTAGCGTCAACCATTAGCCGGTTTGTATCACTGACCAGTTCAGAGGCTTCAATCAAGCCTGAATGATCCGTATCTTTGTCAAAACCCACCTTTATTTTAAATGAACAGAAACCCCTATCAAGCGCAGAAGAAATACGCTCAGTAACTTCCTTGGGATGAATGCCACTAGCATAGGCCCTCACACTTTTCCCAGATACACCAAACAATTCGAAAAGCTTCTTATTTTGCGCTCGGGCAACCAAATCCCAAAGAGCTTGGTCCACCCCTGCAATAATCTGTGATAAGGTTCCCCGGTCAGCGGTCTGCAGACCTAGCACCGTAAATGCTCTGTTTAGCCCGTCAAAGATTTCGGCGGGTGAGCTAAACCTTCGGCCCTCTAACCAAAATGCAAATTCTTTAGTCAAAAGACTTGCTTTATATTCGGCACCATTAGTCGGAAAATTACACCAAATTTCACCATAGCCTATGCAACCTTTGATATCAGTCACTCTTACAAGCAATGCTGGTCGGTCATACATAATTCCAAATGAAGTTTGCACTGGGTGTTTTATTTTTGACCGCAAGACGATAGCCTCAACACGCTCAATCACAAATACCTGACCTTTTAAGCCCTGCTCCGCTTCGTCCAGCAAACTTTTATGGACAACTTTCCCACTCTTTGTTTTCATAGCAATAGACTTTTTAAACAAAACACAAACATCAGCATCCCAACGAAACTTTACAAAGTCAATGCTGACTTCGTTGGATATAAGGTTGAAGAACTTGGAAACTAACTACGATTTTATTATAATTGGAGCTGGCTCTGCTGGCTGTCTCCTAGCAAATAGATTATCAGCGAATCCACTGCACAAAGTACTTTTAATAGAGGCTGGGGGCTCAGACCGCCATTTTTGGTCACGAATTCCAATCGGCTACTTCAAATCTATATATAATGAGAAATTTGCGCGTGTTTTTGAAACCGAGCCGAGCGAAGGGACTGGTGGACGTGCCATAACATGGCCTCGCGGCAGAATTATTGGTGGTTCAAGTAGCATAAACGGACTCATATTTATTCGCGGGCAAAAAGATGATTTTGACGACTGGCAATCTCTTGGTGCTGATGGGTGGGATTTTCAGACAGTGCTTCCATTTTTTAGAAAATTGGAAGATTATAAAGGTGGTGAAAGCCAATTCCGGGGAAATTTAGGAGAACTAAAAGTCGACGACCTGCGATTGAAACACCCCGCTTGTGAGGCATGGCTAAAAGCGGCGTGCAACTGGGGTCTGCCCCCTATTGACGATTTTAATGGTCAGAAGTCTCTCGGAGCAGGAAGATACCAACTCACTTTAGATGGACGTTGGCGATCAAGTTCTGCAACAGCATTTTTGCATCCAGTCGCCAATCGTGGCAACCTCACAATACTCCCAAATAGCTTAGTTCATAAAATTAACTTTTCTGGAAAACGTGCTACTGGTGTTGAAGCAAAATGCGGTCAATCATTAAAATCTTTCAAAGCCAAAAAAATTATTCTTAGCGCAGGGGCCCTGCAATCACCGCAAATTCTGCAATTGTCTGGAATTGGACCATCTTCCTTGCTTAAAAAGCATGGAATTAAAGTTATTTATGATTCAATCGGGGTAGGCAAGAACCTTCAGGACCATTATCAAATGCGAACGATTGTGCAGATGCGAAATGGTCTGTCACTGAATACTGATAGCCGTAACCCATTCAAAATGGGGCTTCATGGTCTCAGGTGGTTAAAAGATGGCTCTGGTATTTTATCAGTGGGAGCGGGGCAAGTAGGAGCCGGTGCATGCACAAAATATGCTAAAAATGGGCGCCCAGACATACAATTATTAGTTATGCCACTTTCTGCCAATAAACCAGGCGAACCTTTACATGATTATCCTGGTTTTACTGTGACTGTATGGCAATGCCACCCAAAATCCCGAGGTAGTATTGAAATTCAATCTAAAAACCCAGAAAAAGCACCAATAATTCAACCAAATTATCTCTCGGATAAGCATGATCAGAAAGTTATGGTTGATGGTATAAAAATCATCAGAGGTATATATAACATGGCCCCATTTAGGGACCTATGGAATACGGAAATTCTACCGGGGCCGAATGTTAATAGCGACAGTGAAATACTAGATTGCATTTACAACAATGCTGGCACGGTTTACCATCCGGTGGGGACGTGTCGTATGGGAAAAGATGAAGCGGCGGTTGTAGATCCTGAATTGAGAGTAATTGGTGTAGAGTCTCTCTATGTTGCAGATGCATCGGTAATGCCTAAAATAACTTCAGCAAATACTAATGCGCCATCACTTATGATCGGTGAAAAAGCCGCTTATCACATCCTTCAACATCACGCACAATAGGAGTGTTCACGAAATAGTACACAAAATATTAGCCTTTCTTAACATCTAAAAAGGTAGAGTGCTGAAAACGGCAAAAATATAGAAAGCCTATTTAAATATGAAAATCAACAATAGAGAAAACCTAGAACAACTCTCAAAATGGGCAGGTATCATTCGGAAGGATGTGGTCCAGATGGTTGCACGCCATGGTCAAGGCTATGTTCAGCAGGGGCTTGGAGCGGCAGATCTCTTCACTTATCTCTATTTTCAGGAGCTCCGCTTTGATAAAAATGATGTTAGCTGGCCTAACCGAGACAGATTTATTTTATCAACAGCACATAATACTGCAGTTTTTTATGCTACTCTAGCCAGAGCCGGATTGATTGACCCTAAAAGACTTTCGGATTATTGCCTTGACGGAAAACCTCTTGAAATTAATGCCTCAGAGCGACTGGCGCCACTGGTTGAATGCACATGCGGTTCACTTGGCCAGGGTTTGTCAGTTGCCGCTGGTATTGCCATGGGAGTCAAGCGTCAGAAACATAATTCAAATGTTTTTCTTATGCTGGGAGATGGAGAACTCGAAGAGGGACAAGTTTGGGAGGCTGCAATTTTTGCCACCTCAAATAATCTGTCGAACCTCATAATGATCATCGATCTAAATTATATGCAAGTTGAAGGCGATGTTCGCAACGTCGCAGCAATAGATCCCGTAGATGAAAAGTTTAGGAGTTTTGGATGGCAGACAATGGTAATTGATGGACACGATTTCAGTGAAATTTCTTCCAGCTTTGAAGCAGCAAAAAATGATTCTAGTCGGCCATCATGCATTATTGCAAATACTATTCCAGGCAAAGGTGTTCCCTTTCTTGAAGGAAAAAAAAGTCACAATATGGTGCTCCCAGAGAAAGCTGCAACAGATGCCTTGAATTGGCTGGAGAAAAATCTTGGCTGAGGATGATATTAAGTCTGTTCAATCAACGGCACTTCATCTTGATGATTTCTCGTTAAAACAGAATTCATCAAATAAGGATGTCCCTAAGTATTATGGTGAGGCACTATTATCTGTTGCTCGAGAGGATAGCTCGATTTTAGCACTAAGTGCTGACCTTACTGCGCCAACTGAAACAGATTTAATCCGCGATAATCTCCCTGAGCAATTTATTATGACAGGTATAGCTGAGGCAAATATGGTTGGTGTTGGTGCCGGCCTTGCCAGAACTGGCTTTACGCCTTTCGTGCATTCTTTCGGAGTATTTCTATCTCGTCGAAGCTACGACCAAATTGCTATGCAAGTTGCCTATCCTAAAACTAATGTGAAGATTGTTGGTTTTATGCCAGGCATAGACTCACTTCTTGGAGTTTCACATCAAGCGATAGATGACGTAGCCTTGATGCGGGCATTACCAAATATGATGATTTTGGAGCCTGCTGGACCTGCGGATTATGAAAATGCTGTTAAGGCCGCTATAGCTCATCACGGACCTGTCTATTTAAGGCTCTATCGAGCAACCGAGCATTACCTAAAATCACCTAATGCGCCGCCTTGGGAGGCTGGAAAAATAAGACCACTTAACAGCGGTACAGACGCGGTAATTTTTGCGACTGGCCTTATGGTAGATGTAGCTTTGCAAGCTTCTAGAAAATTACAAAAAGATTCAATAAATACAACAGTAATTGATTGTTTTTGTATCAAACCTATAGATGTTGATGGCATTTTGAGCATAGTCGCAAAAAGCAAAATTATTATTACCGCTGAAAACCATTCAATTATTGGTGGGCTTGGTTCTGCAATTTCTGAAATAATTGCTGAAAACAATATCGCACGCCCATTTTTCCGTATTGGCGTAGAAGATTGTTTTGCAGAAGGCGGCACCCGAAAATTCCTTTTTCAAAAATACGGGCTAACAGCAGATGCTATAATAGCAAAAGTAAAAAAGGGCTTGGCAAATTCATAGATTGAAATGGTAGGTTTTAGGCATCGATAGCTTAGGAATGGCTAATTGACCTTTTAGCAAAGGCTATAAAAAGTGATTTAAATTAAAATAAATCTTCGCATAGAAACTTAGACCTCATTACAAATTGTAAGATTACTGAGATTTGTCAAAATTTTGAGATTATTTTCTAGTTCGATTACCGTGGTCCCAGAAAGTAACCTTGCAGAAAATATTGTTTGTGAAAAGAGAATTCCTTTCAGAATCTTGTATAAAGAAGTATTCGCTAAAAAATGTTAAATTTATTCCCAAATTATTTGCGACCATTTTCAGACCTTTAATTTAGCTAAAGACCAAAATTGAACAAAGAAAATAGGGTGGTTTGTGTTTTCATATATACTTGCCGTCATCGCACTTACAGCAATCCCTGGGCCGGGCCTGCTTACCATTTTTGGGATTGGCTCAGCATTTGGCTATCGTGCTGGGATAAGGTTTACCCTAGGCGTTTATTTAGGTGCAAATCTCACAACACTTATAGTTTTTAGTGGACTAAGTGCTTTGTTTACAGGATTTCCAGCACTGCGTAATATTCTATTTTTATTCTCTCTGTTATATTTTACATACTTTGCTTTCCGAATTGCGCTGGCTGGGTCCGAATTGGGTATTTCAACTCAGAAACTACCAGGATGCAAGGCTGGGATTATTTTAATGTTGGTCAATCCAAAAGCATATATGACGATGTCAGCTCTTTATCTTGGATTTCCGTTGCTTGCTTTTGATCCCTTTAATGAAGCTATCATTAAAGTGGTTATAGCGAATATCATTTGGATACCCGGACACCTACTCTGGCTTCATGCAGGGGTAAGTGTCAACCGTTTGCAATTATCGAAAAAGACTAAAAAAGGCGTTAATTTTACCTTAGCAATTATTATTTTAATCGCAGTATTCGGGTCTGCAATTGCCTCAATGTCCAATGTGATTTGAGATATAGTTTAAAAACATTTCTAGAATTGATAAGCTAGCAGGCCACTCTTGTTCGTTTTGGATACTTTGCACTATTGGAAAAGTAGGCTTAAACCAATAAGGCATAATGAAACTCATCCGGCTAGTGCAATCATAAATCATTCACGAAGCAACTAAAACTTTACTCTCAATTTTTTTATTTCGGATTTATTAAAAAACAAATCCCTATAAAAAATATGGCTTGATCTCCGTGTTTTATGCTAGGTTTATGAAATTAGATACAATTTAAATTTCAAATTAGGGGTCAACCGAAAAACCTTCCTAAACGATATTGGATGGGTTTCTATATCAAAAAGAGTAAATACATGCGGTTTATTATTTTACTTATCTTTATTCTTGGGGCTTGCACGAAAGTAACTGAAACACCAGTAACTTCTGAGCCGATAGCAAAAATGGAAATTCCAGAGCCTCCGAGGATGGATGTGCCACTCAAGGCATTTGAATTACTTGTTGATTTAGAGGGCATGGAAAGCATCCCATATCAAGATGGTAATGGTCGTTCCGTTGGCTATGGTTTTGCAATTGCACACCTTACTTCCGATGAACTTGAATTCATCGAAGATGTTGAGAATGTTAAAGAAGAAGAGGCACAGGCTGTTTTAAAAATTAAGATAGGAAAAATAATTTCGAAAATGAAGAGTGAAATCGACCAGTGGGAATCAATTGAAAGCTCCAGAAAGCTCGCATTGATATCAATGGCTTTCCAACTTGGCGTAGAGAATGTGTTGGCTATAAGCCCCAATAGAGGGAAAAATTGGCCCCGCTTCATTGGTTATGTAAAAGAAGCGTCAATTTCTAAAGGTATGAAAAGAGAAAGCTTGTTTAAAAAAGCAGCGGATGAAATGATTCTAAATGTTAATTCCAAGGGTAGAAAATTCAAAACTTACTGGTATAATTCGACACCAAAACGCGCTATTTTAATGAATCAACTTTTACGCGGTCTTTGAAACCACTCAAACAGTTTTTTAGCCTTCCGGAAAAACTAATGCCATGAAAAAAATTCTTCTATTATTTTGCACTTTGATGCTCACTGCATGCTCCGATGATTTTTCCCAACTTGATTTTGGAAACACTTCTCCAACCAAAAATTCAAAAGTAATACCTGAAGAAGTTGACGTTACAGAAACTACACGCTTTAAGACAGAACAATTAAGAAAATTGCAGATTGGCTTAATCTCAGACGATGTAGAAAAAATCTTGGGAAAACCCGACGACATCAGCAAACAAACATGTGGGGTGGATGGTTTTTTCTACAAATGCACTATTTGGCGCTACGAAGATGCAAATCAGGGGCTTGCAAATCTTTTTTTTAACGGAGATTTTAAGCGTCTTTATTTGATTAAGTTCGATATAAAAAAATTAGGCGAATTGGTTTTTAGTTAAAATTGATCAGATAATTGCTAATTAAAAACCTTTAATTAACTGTCGCCGCAGCATTTGGTATTAAGGCCGAAAACCGAGGAATTTTAAAATAAAGGAAAATCATCTTTGCTTTAAATTAAAGAAAGTGAGACGTTATACCATTATAAGAAGGTAAGGTCTTTATGACATAACGCCCCACTTAATATTTATAAGCAAACTGCGTGCCTTAATTTAAAATCAAAAAATACTTTGTTAGCAATTAACCCAAACTGGGTACAGTAGCTGTGGTAGGAAAATTTGATAAAGGGAATACTTATTACACAAGTGAACAAAACTTGCTAAATTTTAAACTATAGTTACCGGAAATAAACTTTGCTAAATTTGCCAACAATAGTACGGTAATTCTCTTGGTTACTATTCAGTAGCCTGGGATGATAGATTATGATGATAAATTATCAATGTTTGAAATAATTTTACATGGGGTAAGGGGCTCATACCCTGCAACTGGTGAAGATTTCACAAAATATGGCGGAAATACAACTTGTTTTGAAATCAACACTGAATCATTTCGTATCATTATAGACACAGGCACCGGCTTTCAAAATGTACAATTAAATAGTAGTAGAAAGCCTACTTATATATTTTACACCCACTTTCATCATGACCATATTCAAGGTTTGGGTAATAACATCGATTTGTTTAATACAGAAAATCCTGTAAACTTTTGTAGTGCTGTTTTGGACAAAGCTGAACTTGAAAAAAACTTAACTGATTATTTTTCACCCCGTTTTTTTCCAATAAATATGTTTTCAGAATTACAAAATCTTCGTTTTTGTGATTTTTATGAAATCAAAAAGGAAATTTTTCACGAATTAATAATCGATTTCATCAAATTAAACCACCCAGGAGGGGCAACTGGATACAAAATCCAAACCGAGGAAGTTTCAGTTGTATTTCTTTTTGACAATGAAATAACAGATGAAACAGAAAAAAAGCTGATATCGTTTTGCGAAAATGTGGATTTGGTATTTTGGGATGGAATGTTCACTGACGAAGAATACAAAACCAAAAAAGGTTGGGGGCATTCAACAATTGAACAAGGTCACCGGTTTGCAAAAAGAACAAAACCTAAAAAACTCTATATATGTCATCACTCGCCTTCACGAAAAGATTCAGAAATTGACCTATTAGCAGAACTTAATCCAGAAAACATAATTTTTGCATCGGAAAAGATGCAAATAAATTTATAGCGGTAAATTAATATTTACCGCGAACCCTCATTATTTGGACAAAAGTTTGGTAAGCAACCTGCGAACTAACCTCTCTTGCTAACGCACTTCTGTTGCTTGGATTGCCAGCTAGCTTGGTAGACCAAAGACTTTTGCCATCTGGAGCAGTTAAATTCACTCCAACTACAATCTTATTACCGTCTACGTTAACACTACCGGTAACTTTAAAATCTTCTTGGGCAGGATATTTTTGCACAATACTGTCAATCCAACTTTTTGTGTTCAAATCAACAGCTAAGTTATCTATTAATTCGTCAGTAAATTCGCCAATTGAACCTCCAGTATTACTAAATGGAACAATTGCGATGTATTTTTTTGAACTGTCCCGATTAGAAAGCCCTTTTGAACTATGATTAATTCTTCCTGTGCTCCAAATATCTATTGGCATTGATATATTTTTTAATGAGTGCTTTCCGCAATCACTAAATTTGGTTGCTAGTTTAGGGTCCATTCCAATAACAGTTGAAAACGAAACTGCTAATTCACCAGGTTCGGCCACCGTTTCTAATCTGGCAGCGATATTTACTGTCTCACCAAAAACATCATTGTCATCGAATTCCACATCGCCTGTGTGAATGCCAATGCGCAAATTTACTTCCTTCTGTCTTGTTAAATCATTTTGGACATTAATTCCGAATTCACACGCACTTGTTGCGCTATCAAAAACAATAAGCCAACCATCGCCCATTGACTTTATTAGGGTGCCATTTTTTTCATTAATTCTTGGTTTAAGAATGCTTTCAGAAAATGATTTGATTTTTTGAAGTGCAGAGGCCTCATCAAAACTCATCATTTTTGAATAGCCCACAACATCTGCCATCACTACTGCGGAGAGTTTTTTCATACTAAGAGCACCTTAACACTTTAAGTTAACCATTGCTTAGTTTAACTGCTAAATCTTTGTTGAGTAAAGAGTCGAACGCAACCTTCATTTGAGGATTTCTAGCCAAAAGTCCTAATAAACTGCCTGAATTCCAGTATACACTTTTTGATGATTTCATAAGGTTTACATCTGCTGTAGCCGTATTTTTGGTCAAAAAGGATAGTTCCCCAATAAAAACACCTGGCCCAACACAAAATTTTTTATTGCTTCTCACCACTTCAGCTTGGCCTTCCAAAACAAAGTAGAGGTTTTCGGGAACCTCACCTTTTTTGGTGATCGTGATATCTTTTTGCATTACCTGCCAAGTTGAAATTTTCATCAATTTTCGAAATTCTCCTGGGGTTAGAGTATAGAATAGGGAATATAATTTTTCTTCGTCCTTTGACATGTTAAATTTAGCTCTATCCGAATAAATCAAGAACATCATCACGCAGTTAATAACCACAAATATCGAATTCCAGCCTAACGCTGACCACAAAGGCTCAGGCAACAGAAGATAATATATAATATAAAAAATAGTTCCGATTACAATAAGACCTCGCAGAAGAATTTGGTCTCTGACAAGATATGCAATCAGAAAAATCAGTGCACCGATATGCACGAGACTATCTAGGGAAAACACTATTTTTTCCTTTTTTTTGCAACATTAAGAGTTTTGACTTTGCTTGATAAGCGATAGTAAAAATTGAACAATATTTAAATTATTCAATAACCCAGAATGGGTTTTTAAAGAAAAAATGTTAGTGATGTTTAGTCCTTTTGCTCAGGAGTGAAAGCAAACTATATTTTCAACAGTGTTGGCGTGTCTGCAATATTAATCACCCAATGCCGGAAAGCAGCAAAAAATACAAAAAGACAGCTAAAGCTGCGGATATTGGCAAAAGATTGATATCGCTTTTTAATAACACCAAACCTGCTTTTCAGCACTATTCGCCACAACAAATTAAAAAGACATGAAGTTCCGGTTGAATTGAAATTAAATTTAGAAGGTGGATGCTATGCCTAGAATTAGTTTAAGTAATAATTCATTTGGGGCGATCATGATAACTGGCGCCAGTTTTAGTTTCGTTGTTAATGATTTCTTAATGAAGTCAGTTTTTGACGACCTGTCTATTTTTCAGGCAATTTTGCTGAGAGGGCTTTTTGTTTGTCCAGTCTTACTGTTTTTCTGTATCAAAAAAGGCCAACTTCTTGTTGCGTTGAGTGCAAAAGACTGGAGAATAATTTCTCTCAGAACGCTATTAGAAATTTTAATTACATTTTCTTTCATATATGCGTTAGCTAATTTAACGTTAGCTCATGTAACAGCCATTCTTCAGTCAATCCCTCTTATACTTACATTCATCGCTGCAGTTATTTTATCAGAGCCTGTTGGATGGAGAAGATGGCTAGCCGTCTGCGTCGGTTTTGTAGGAGTATTATTAATTATCAAACCTGGATTAGATGGGTTTTCTTTATTTTCATTATCAGCATTATGTTCTGCAATTTTAATTTCAATTAGGGACGTTATCACGAGAGGCTTATCAGCAGACGTCCCCTCTCTTTTTGTTGCTATCATCACAGCAGTCGCAATTACTTTAACTGGCGGTATTCTAATGCTATTTTCACCCTGGCAATCTCCATCAGCATTAAATATTGGTTTTATAATTGCTGCAGCATTTGCATTACCAGTTGCTTATTTTTTAAGTATCGCTGCAGTTAGAGTTGGAGACGTTAGTTTTGTAACTCCATTCAGATATACTGCTGTTATTTTTGCAACTCTTCTCACTGCTTTATTCTTCCAGCAATTTCCAGACATTTTATCTATACTTGGCACAATTATTGTTATCTCTGCTGGCATTTATTGCATAAAACGAGAAGCGATGGTTAGATCTGAATAATATTCCACATTACATTTTCTCGGGATAGGATGTTGAAAAATTTTCGGCGCGTTCATATCAATGCCTCATTTGGGTGTTTATTTTTCATCATAAAGTTTAACTAAATACATCTACAGCTAATCGGGTGACTTTAATGCGTATTATGCATCACAGTCTCAACACATTTAATCCACAAATCTGCCATAACATCCCTTTACCTAGTTAGTTGCAATCGACGAGGTTGCAATATTCCTCCCTGAACTTGGACTGCCTGCGGGCAGTCCTTTTTTTATTGGCCATAAATTGTTTTTACCCCTTAGTGGTAAACAATTTTCTGCAAGGCGTAACATCAATCACAATCTTTAATTGCTCACTCTTTTTCTGACCCAATTGGGAGTTATTTGTCAAAAATTTTCACGATTCACTCAAAAAAATAGTCTTATTTTGAGCAAAAAACACAGTCGCTATCAAAATCTTTTTGTAATTAAAATATGAAGTGTCTAGCATCTGCGGCATGAACTAATATTAAGTCTCATCGGGGAGTTGTCATGAAAGCGTCAGATTTATTTATTAAGACTTTGGAGAATGAGGGGGTTGAGTATATTTTTGGAATTCCTGGCGAAGAAAATCTGGATCTTTTAGAGTCTTTAAGAAAATCCAATAAGATTAAACTCATTTTAACAAGACATGAACAGGGCGCGGCCTTCATGGCGGCAACCTATGGCAGGCTTACAGGGAAAGCCGGGGTATGTCTTGCGACGCTGGGGCCTGGTGCAACAAATTTTACAACCCCCGCAGCTTATGGATTTCTAGGTGGATTTCCTCTTGTGATGATTACAGGGCAAAAGCCAATAAAGAAGTCCAAGCAAGGCCAATTTCAAATCGTCGACGTTGTTCAGTTATTTGCGCCAATTTGCAAAATGACTAAACAAATCGTCAATGCAAACACTATACCTTCTCTGGTCAGGGAAGCCTTTCGTATCGCTGTGGAAGAAAAGCCAGGCCCTGTATTGCTTGAATTGCCAGAGGATATTGCAGAAGAGGCTGCAGATATGGTGGATTTAATTCCGCCAGGGGAAAGGCATTATGCAGTCGCGGGCACAGAGGTCATAAAGAGTGCCGCTGATGAAATAAAAAATGCAGAACGTCCATTGCTGTTGATAGGTGCTGGCGCAAACCGAAAGGAAGCCCGTCGCGCGATATCCGAATTCATTGGTTCGATTGGGGTACCATTTTGCAACACCCAGATGGGCAAAGGCGTCGTCGATGAAAGTTCTAGCTATTTCCTCGGGACTGCAGCCCTTTCAGACAAAGATTACCTGCATGACTACATACAGGCTACTGATTTGATTGTAAATATCGGCCATGATGTTGTTGAAAAGCCTCCATTTTTGATGAAACATGGCGGCACGAAAGTAATTCACATAAATTATAAATCGGCTCAGGTAGACCAAGTCTATTTTCCACAAATAGAGGTTGTTGGTGATATCGCCTCGTCGGTTGATGCGCTGGCAAACGCCATTGGATCAAAGCTTGAACTAGATTTACAGGATTTTGAAAAGGTCAGGGACAATATTAAGGCTAAAATTTTTCAACTTGACGAAGAACCGGTTTTCCCGATGCGGCCACCAAACATCGTATCAGAAATCCGAAATCTGATGGGATATCACGATATTATCGCACTTGATAATGGTGTTTACAAAATTTGGTTTGCAAGAAACTATCCGGCATTCCAGCCCAACACGATACTTCTTGATAATGCCTTGGCCACGATGGGTGCAGGTTTACCATCTGCAGTACTTGCCGCCATGATTTATCCGAACCGCAAGGTGATGTCGATTTGCGGAGATGGCGGTTTTATGATGAATAGTCAGGAGATTGAGACAGCTGTCAGGTTGAAATTGAATATGGTCGTCTTGATCTTGAACGATAACTCATACGGCATGATCCGCTGGAAACAAGCTGGATCAGGCTTTGAGGATTGGGGATTAAAATATAATAATCCAGATTTTTTGAAATACGCAGAATCATATGGAGCACATGGACACCGTATCACCAGCGTAGCCGGCTTTATAGAAACGATTGATAGAGCTTTTAGAGGAGGTGGCGTCCATGTGATCGATCTGCCAGTTGATTATTCACAAAACGTCAAAGATTTGATCACTGACCTACGCGAGCACAAATCAATTTTGTAAGGTTGGACAACATTAATTTTGGCTCTGCTTAAAACTGAATCTTAACTGCTGATTACAAAAAAGTTTTCAGCATAAAGGAAAACAAAATGGCTGAGTTACCAAAAACATATGATAAGTGGAAATATTGCATAACCGTCAAATGTGGCATCGCGGTAACGCAAGACTACATCAATGAACGATTGCGCGCATGGTCGACAATGAACGACCATGCCACAGCTAAATTTGTGGAAATGTGGGAGTCTGAACATCACCCAAAAACGATTAGTTGGTTTCAACAGGCAGCAAGTGAGTTCGAAAGCAAATAAAAAAGTTGGTAGCGGAGGAGGGACTCGAACCCCCGACACGCGGATTATGATTCCGCTGCTCTAACCACCTGAGCTACTCCGCCAAAAACAAATTAGGGACATGTCTAAAACCAAATAGGGGTTGTGGTCAAGCTTAAAAGTTGTCTTCAGTAAGCCGCTGGTTTGATTTAGCTTTTATCTAGTTTAAGTACCGTCGAAATGTAGCCTCACCTCTTGCATAATTCTTACCATCAATTACACCAGCCTCAACGTCCGTGATCCCAAATTCTAGGTGATCTAGCTTTGAAAAATTCTCCTTTGGATGATCCGACTTCATCGCATAGTGAGCTCAAGATAATAAACTCTCGACGTCACGTTCAAAGGCGACAAATCTAAAATTTTATTGAAACAGTTTTTAGCTTTCTAAAAACTGTTCCATCCCATTTCAACCAACTTCTTATGCCCTTCAACATAGTGTAAGTCTGGGTCTTCTGTTATAATTTCAATCATTGAGATGCCCTCAAAGCCGAGTTCATCCAACACTGTTTTGAAGTCAGCAAAAGCGATCTCACCCATACCGATAGGATCATGCCGCCAAGTGTTTTTATGGGTATCAGATAAATGGACAAGCTTAAGGCGGTCTTTAACAATCTTCACACCTTCACATGGATCTTCACCAGCAAAGGGTGCGTTGGCGACGTCGTAAACAACGCCAATATCGTTACGGCCAACAGCGTCAATTGCTTCCATAATATTTGCTGCGCGGGGAATCCATGTGTTTGGAACATTTTCAATCAGAATGGTCACACCCTGGTCACTAGCACGCTGAGCCAACGCTGTAATACCTTCGACAAACCATTCCATAAGCTGTTCTTTTGGGTTTGGGAGAAGCGGCATAGTCCGCCCAGGAACAAAAATGCAATAAGGAATTTGCCAGTCTCCACAAATATCAACAAGGTCAGACAGGACTTTGTTGGTGAACTCTCGCATTTCCCGTGTGCCACTTACAATATTGTTATCGATGCCAGGAATATTTACCGAAGTTACATTCAGCCCATTATTCGCAAGCACTTTTGGAATGTCACGTCGTTCCTCTGCTGAGAAATACGAAGCCCAGAAGTGGGGTTGAATTACTAAAATTTCAAACTCGCGGAAACCCATTTTACCCATATGTTCCAAGCAATTGAGCGCATCGCGTTTATAGACGTAACTAAACGTATTCGCACCTAATGTCAGCCCACTCATAATTGTTGCTCCATCTTATTTTTGTGATGCCCTAAAACAGTAGATTGGGCAGTCATCGTTTTCTACTGAATCCAAACACCTTTTCGAAAAAATAGGCCAAGCTTTATGCCGTCAACCATTGGGAAAACAAGTACTAATTGCGTGACCGCCCTACCTAAAATTTTTTAGACTTTTCCCATTGAGCGTTTCTTCCAAAGTATCTTAGGCACGAACTTTATCTAACCAACACGTGCGCTATATCGCATACGCATTTCGGTGTGGAAGCTAGAAAAAAGCGACAACTTCTAAGCGAGCATAACCGCGGGCACCTGCTCGAAAGTCCGTGCCTTTGAGAGATATTAGCCTGCCATCACTTACTACTAAACGCAGTAGTCACCCACACCTCTGAATACCTGAATTGTAAAATTGGCCATTTTTTCTCCCTGCTAGATAACTTCTATTTATTTTTTTCTGGGTTAAAAAATTTAGCAAAAGCTGAAAGCTGACCAACAGCCATGGGCACACCACCAATAACTTTGCATCCTCTGGCTGAGGCGGCGCTCATTAATTCCGTTTCACGGACGGCAATGATATCAACAACAACCATATTAGCTGTCAATTTTTCAGCTTTCACAGGCATGGGATCACCTTCGTGAAGCCCCAATGAAGTGCAATTACAAATAATGTCAAAGCCCGTTGGATCGTTGCTTACAACCTCAACTATCGCATCAGGAAAGCTCTTCTTTATATCAGCAACAAGCTTTTCTGCCCGTTGAATTGAACGGTTATAAATTCCTAAACGGGTGACACCCTCATCCTGATAAGAAAAAGCAATGGCACGACCAGCACCACCAGCACCTAGAATTAGTGCGGTGCGTCCTGCTACATCAATGCCATTTTTTTTTTGGCCAATGAGTAATCCGACACCATCAAACATTTCACCAATAAGCTTTCCATTATCGAAACGGACTGCGTTTACTGTTCTAGTGCGTTTTGCATTGAAGCCCAACTCATCACAAAGCTCAGCCATTCTTTCTTTATGCGGAATTGTTAAATTGATGCCCAATAGGTTGTCAATTTTCTGTAGCCCGCGCACAGCATCTTCTAGGTTCTCTGGACGCACATGCATCGGCGTCAAAAACCAGTCAAGCCCAATGCGCTGAAATTCTGGATTCATAAAAGCAGGAGCCTTTACATGATCGACAGGGTGAGCAAGAAGTGCTAAGTATTTTGTATTGCCAGTGGGTTGTTGCATAATATCTGCAGTCCTAACCTTTGAATTTTGTATCAAGAAGTCCTTTGACGCCTGGCTTTGTAGCAAAAATTGCCCCCGCCAAAGGTGTTTTTTGGAGCTCCGCTTCGCTCAAGCCTTCATTACCTGTTGTGATGTAAAGAGTGTCTAAGTTGTCACCACCGAAACAAACCATCGTTATGTTTTTCACAGGCATCAAAATTTCTCGATCCAATCTTCCATCTGGTGCTATACGCAGTACACGACCTCCTAGAAAGCACGCAGACCAATAAAAACCCTCCGTATCAACAGTAGCGCCATCAGGACGACCTTGTTCTAAAGAAGTTTCAAAAAATAGTCTGCGGTTTGAAATGTTTCCTGTTTTTACATCAAAATCAAAAGCAAATACCTTGCTGTTGCGGCTGTCTGACCAATACATAATTGACCCATCTGGACTAAACGCCAACCCGTTGGAAACCATCACATCTCCTGCCATAGCTGTGCAGGACAGATCCGCTCCTAATCTATATAACATCCCATCATATCTAGTACGAGGTTCATGCATGGTACCCGCCCAGAAGCGCCCTTGACGATCACAGCGGCCATCATTCAGCCGGTTTTCTGGCTTATTTTCCTCTACTTTCAGAATGTAATCAATGCTACCCAGTTCTAGATCCAGAAATGCAAAACCCGTATCCATAGCAGCAACAAAACCGCCTTGTTCACGAAGCGCGAAACAGCAGAGCTTCTCTGGCATTACCCATTGCTTATGTTCACCAGAGTTGGGATTAAATCTGTTCATAGTAGTGCCCGCAATGTCTGTAAAATACAACGCTTGCTCTTCAGGTGCCCAGACTGGGCATTCACCAACGCTAATTCCCGCATCCAGAGCGAGCTCAATAGTACTCATCGGTTTTCCATTAATTTTAGCCTTTTACTGCACCGGCTGTCATTCCACTAATCAAGAATTTACGCACAGCAATTGAAAAAATAAGAACAGGCATCATAACCATGGTACCCCCAGCTGCAATTTTGCCCCACTGCCAGCCTTCATGATTAAGAAAATTAACAACAGCTACTGGTGCAGTTGTTGCCTCTGTACGTGTCAAAATGAGCGCAAAAAAGAAATCGTTCCAGGAATAGAGAAAACATAAAATCGCCGTCGCAGCCAAGCCAGGTCCAGACATTGGCAAAATAATCCTGGTAAAACCCTGCCACATTGTCGCGCCATCGATCCAGGCTGCTTCTTCCAAGGTTCGAGGAATGGCGTCAAAAAATGAACGCATGAGCCAAATCACTAACGACAGGTTGAATGTCAAATAAATAAGAATCAAACCAGTCAACGTGTCATGCAAGCCGATGTATCGGTAGGCCAGAAAGTACGGTATCGTAAATGCGATGGGTGGCGCCATGCGGCTAGCCAGAATAAATAAACTCAATCGACTGCCAGTCTTATAAGCCATCCGCGACAGTGCATAAGCACCAGGAACACCAAACAACATAGCGAATATTGTTGAGCCGACACTCGTTACTAAAGAATTCCAAAATGACTTTGGAAACTCACCATCCCACAGTCCAATGTAATGTTCCAGCGTTGGTTCAAAAAACAATTTTGGAGGCCATGCAAACATATCTTCCGATGGTTTGAACGACATCACCAAAATCCAGATAAAGGGGAACAAGACGGCAATCACCAAACAGACAACCATGATATACAAGAAAAACCGTTGGCGCCTCATGCGTTGCTTATTTTCCAGCCTTAATGTTTCGACGTTATTAGTCAATTCGCTCACCCCACCCGACCAGACGTATAATGCCCCAACTAAGCAATATGGTGGCGATTACTAAAGTTACCGTTATAGCACTTGAATATCCAAGATATGAGAAATTAAAAGCCTGCATAAAGGAATAGAAGTTTGTTACTTCCGTGATTGAACCTGGCCCACCATCAGTTAAAATATAAATAAGTGGAAAAGCCTTAATGCTGTCGACGATTCGAAATAAAGCCGCAACAATAAGAACACCTTTCAAATAAGGCATGGTCACATACCAGGTCATTTGCCAAACGTTAGCCCCATCTATTTTTGCCGCTTCGGTATATTCCTCCGGCATCATTTGCAAAGCCGACAGAATCATCAGCATAACAAATGGAAACCACTCCCAAATATCTGCAATAATAATAGCCCAGAGCGCCAGATCTGGATTTGTAATCATCGAAGGCGACATAATTCCAAAAATACCGTCTATGGCCCAGTGGAACGGGCTGATATCGGGTGTGTAGAGTACTTTCCAAATAATCGCCACAACTATAGGAGGAAGGACCATAGGGATAAGAAAGACGGTTCGAAGAGATTCCAGGAGTTTTGATTTTACGTTTAATAGAAGAGCAAACAAAAAACCCAAAATCATCTGTATTAAAACGGTCCAAAAAGATAGTTTTGCCTGAACCCACCACGAATTATGTAGTCTCTTATCTTCCAAAATAATTTGATACTGACCGAGCGGGTTGGAAAAATCCCAACTGGTTTCCGGGCGAGTTAAATCCAAAGGTGTAAAGCTGGTCAAAAATAGATAAACAGTCGGCGCAAGAGTAACCACGATGAGCACAATAAAAGCGGGCCACAAACAAAACCAGTAAAAGTTCTGTCGCAACAATTCTGGATCGCGGACGGGACGTGCGGACATTGAAAAGGCCTTCTTATTTGAAAAAATCAAAAAAATTTTAAATAAAAATACAGGCCCAAGGGCAAAAAGAGCCCCTCGGCCTGTACAGGGAGGAATCTAGACGTCTATTTTGACACCTGATTTTTTCAAGTCAGCGACAGCTTCTGCTTGCGCTTGCGCCATTGACTCTGCACCACCTTGCTGTTTTGTTGCGACCCGCTCAATAGCTTTGTTTAACTTATCACCAATTTGCGGGAATTGAGGCACAGTACGATATTTCATATAACCAGACTTGCCACCAAGCTTGAGCACATCAAGGAAGATTGAAGCAACGTCTTGTCCGTTAAGCGTCATAGCTTCCTTAAAAGCTTCACTACCAATTATGGACTGGCGACAAACACTTGGATAGCCATGCTTTTCAACCAAGGTCTTAGTCATCTTTTTACCAACGGCCCACTTGATAAATTCCCAAGCAGCTTTTTTATTTTTAGAGCCAACAGGAATACCAAAGCCGTGGCTGTTGGAGCCTGGGAAGTTGCCAGCAGGTCCGCCTGGCATCAATGCATAACGGACCTTATCTTTAACCTTACTGTCGTCATCTTTGGCTAGCGGCACACCCCAAGTAATAGCCTGGGTACGGAACATTGCACGGCTATTCTTTTGTGACTGCATCGCTTGCGAATCAGTAAAAGACAAAACGCCTGATGGACCATATTTGCTAAGCATGTTGCCATAAAAGTCGGCAGCTTTAGCAGCTTCAGGGGTATCCCAGGTTGGGGTTAGGTTGCCCGGAGGATCCTTAAACACTCCCCCACCATGCCCCATCAAGTAGGGAATAAAGTTCCAGTGATGAAGCTTATCCGCAGTAAAGGCTGCCATTCGGTTTTTGCCATGGATTGCGTCACAAACGTTAACCAGCTCGTCAAATGTCGTCGGCATTTTAAGACCTGCCTTATCAAGCAGATCAGCACGTGATGCCATCATGATCATAGCACCAGCTTCCCAAGGGAAGGCATAAGGGTCACCGTTTGCACCCGACATTGCCGCCATCGTGCCGCCAACAAAGTCTTTCCAGTCCCAGTCAGGGGGCGTGAGATTTGGATCATCCACATAAGGCTTCAAATTCTCTACCCAATTGGCGCCAATCCAACGACCAGAATAAATGAAGGTCACGTTAATAACATCCAACGCGCTCCCTTTTGTTGAAAGCTCAAGATCCGTGCGCTGGTTAAAAACGGGGAACGCATTAGTCACAAAGTTGACCTTCATACCCGTTTGCTCTTCAAATTCTGGAAAATAATTTTTCAGATACTCGAAAAAGGTGCTGGAGAAAGAGGCCCCCTGTAGCGTTACGCCTGCAAACTCTTTAGCGTACCCCGTTATGGCTGGTAAAGCCAAGCCGCCGGCTGCTAATACAGACGCAGCACCAGCCGTTTTTAACACTTTTCGGCGTGATATGTCAGACACTGCCCCGACATTTTTGATTCTATCTACCATTTGTTATGTCTCCTTTTTGTTGGATGGCACGTTTATCACTGAATTTCCAAAAATGTTGTTTATTACACATGTGTTTATTTCAGGACATAAAAGTACCTTGCGCTTTAAGTCGAAGATCAAATTTCCAACAGCGTGTAGCTTTTTGAGTTACGTGTTTTCTTACAGCTGTTGTAAAATCTCAGTTAAAATGTTACTTTTCCAAAATTCACCCGTCAACCCGCCAAATATAAAAACAAACGTAACGAATAGGATACGAACAGGATTTTCAATGTCTAAAATAATATTGGTAACTGGGGGTTCGCGCGGAATTGGAGCAGCAACCTGCATTCGTGCAGCTAATGCTGGTTATGATGTGGCGGTAAATTATCGCAAAGATGAGAAAGCTGCAGAAAACCTAGTAAGTGAAATTAAGGTATTAGGCTCTAGAGCTATAGCTGTTAAAGCAGACGTCAGAAAAGAAAACGATGTTATTGGCATGTTTGAAAATGTCACAAAGCAATTAGGACCAATTACAGCTCTGGTCAATTCTGCAGGTGTTGGTGGCAGTAATATGTTAGTAGCTAATTTCGAAATGAAAACCCTTGAATTACTGATGCAAATCAACGTTATTGGTGTAATGCTGTGTTGCCGCGAAGCTGCCAGACGCATGTCAACTAATTCTGGCGGCAAGGGAGGCTCAATTGTAAACATTTCATCGATGGCGGGAACTATCGGCGGACGTCCTGGTAACAGCGCTTACGCTGCATCCAAGGCTGCTGTTGATGCATTTAGCGTTGGTTTTGCGAAAGAGGTTGGCACGCAAGGTATTAGAGTTAATACCGTTCGGCCTGGTGTAACCTTAACAGACATGACCAGTATTGTACGAGATGATAAAAAAGTGCGCCAATCAATAGAGAGCACAATCGCTATGAACAGAACTGCCGAGGCAGACGAAATGGCAGCGCCTATCATGTGGTTGCTCTCTGACGAAGCATCATTTATTTCTGGCGCGCGACTTGATGCGTCAGGCGGTGGTTTTTTGATAAAAGCAAGTACCTCAGGTTAAACGAATTAAGAAAGACACAAGGATAAAGGGTTATGGCTTCAGTTGATATCAAATCGGCAGTTAAGAAATACGGCGATGTTGAAGTATTACATGGTGTTGATGTGTCCATTGAAGACGGTGAATTTGTTGTTTTGGTTGGCCCCTCTGGCTGCGGAAAATCCACGTTACTTCGAATGATTGCTGGCCTGGAATCTATAACCAGTGGCGAGATATCCATAGGCAACAAAATCGTAAACTGGCTTGAGCCTAAAAAGCGCGACATTGCTATGGTTTTTCAAAACTACGCCCTGTATCCGCATATGACAGTAGCAGAAAATATGGGTTTCAGCTTGAAGATTCGTAAAATGGAAAATGAAAGCATCAAAAGCCGGGTTAACGATGCAAGCGGTATTTTGAGCCTTGATCAATTGTTGAAACGTTTTCCACGTCAACTATCAGGCGGCCAACGCCAACGTGTTGCTATGGGCCGTGCTATTGTGCGCGCACCACAGGCATTTTTGTTTGATGAGCCGCTATCGAACCTCGATGCACGTTTGCGGGTCCAAATGAGGACCGAAATAAAAGCTTTACACGCGCGTTTGGGTACAACATCTGTGTATGTAACACATGACCAGGTTGAAGCCATGACTATGGCAGACCGTATAGTCGTGATGAGCAACGGTAATGTTGAACAAATTGGCGCTCCATTAGATATTTACGATGACCCAGCCAACACCTTCGTTGCAAGCTTCATTGGGTCACCTGGTATTAACTTAATTAAAGGAATCGTGCGGAGAACAGGTGACAATGCGAGTGTGGAAGCCCCAAACGGCATTCAGCTCCCTTTAAACCCAGAAGCTCCTGTGGAAGACGGCCAGCCGATTACCTATGGCATTCGTCCTGAACACATTAGCTTGGGAGAGGGTGGTTTTTTTGGTGACGTTGAATTGATTGAGCCAACAGGCGCAGAAACCTTAATTTTTAGCAAACTTGGCGACATTAAATTATGTGCCCGCACGATGGAGCGTTGCAATGTGAAGCGCGGTGACAGTATTGAATTGGTGCCCGATGTTAAACAGGTTTTGCTTTTTGATGCAGAGACAGGCGTGCGCCAATAATACTTATTGGGCTCGAATAATATCCGCACCTTTTTCAGCAATCATAATCGTTGGTGCATTGGTATTGCCTGAAATAAGGGTTGGCATCACAGATGCATCCACAACTCGTAGTCCTCTAATACCCTTTACCCTTAACGATGTATCAACAACTGCTTTATCATCTGCGCCCATACGACAGGTCCCTACAGGATGGTACATAGTTGCGGCTGTTTTTTTAGCATAATCAAGTATTTCATCGTCAGATTGAACTTCATCACCCGGGCGATGCTCAAGTTCTCGATAGGGGTCAAAAGCGGGTGAGGTAGCGATTTTTCGTAAAATTCGAATACCTGCAACCATTGCTTCCCGGTCTGTTTGCTCAGCCAAGTAATTAGGCTTTATTAGAGGAGCCTGTAATGGGTCTGAAGAGGTTATGGTTATTTGTCCACGACTTTCTGGGCGTGATTGATTTGTACAAAAAGTATAGCCGGAGAACTCATCGACGACACCTGGCCGCGCAACACTCAGGGGCATCATATGAAATTGCAAATCAGCGGTTGCAACCTGCTTATTGCTTTTTACGAAAGCACCAACCGATGAAGGGCCACCGGCCATGGGCCCTCCCCTCGACCAAAGATATTTGGCTAAAATCTCTGCCTGCCGCCGAAGGCTTTTTAAGTCATCATTAATTGTAATCGGTGATTTGCACCGATATACAACCTGCGCTTGAAGATGGTCTTGTAGATTCTGACCTACAAATTTCTGATCGTGAACAACGTCCAACCCAACAGATTTCAAATGTTCTGCATCACCTATTCCGGAAAGCTGAAGAAGTTGCGGTGAATTAATTGCGCCAGCGCTCAATATCACTTCTCGCCCAGTCACTTCGATATTTTTTTTGCCTTTGCGTAAATTCACACCAGTAGCCTTCTTGCCGTCAAATCGCACCGTTTTTACTAGGACGTCCGTCATAACAGTAAGATTTGAACGACTAAGCGCTGGTTTTAAATAGGCTTGCGCTGTACTTGCCCGCCGCCCAGCGCGCGTTGTTATTTGATAGTATCCAGCACCGTCTTGTTCATACCCGTTAAAGTCAGAATTATGTCTTAATCCTGCCTGCTTAGCCGCTGCAATAAAGGCTTCTGATAACACATGATGCTCTGGATAATCAGAAACTGTAAGAGGCCCCGAATGGCTGTGCAAATCCTTGGATTTGGGCTCATTAGTTTGCGCCTGATTTTCTGCCTTCAAGAAATACGGTAATACGTCATTCCAGCTCCACCCGACGTTACCAAGCTGACGCCAGTGGTCATAATCCTCAGACTGTCCTCTTATATAAATTAGGCCATTTATAGAACTAGTGCCGCCCAAGACTCGGCCCCTTGGCCACAAAATTCTCCGCCCCCCCAAATTTTCTTCTGGGGCTGTTTTATATCCCCATCCAAGATTGGGTTTATGTATAGTTTTAAAATAACCAACGGGAATATGAAGCCATGGGTTCTTATCTTTACCGCCAGCTTCGAGCAGAAGCACTTGAGCCTTTCCATCCTCTGTCAGTCGATTTGCTAGCACACAACCAGCTGAGCCAGCACCAACGATGATGTAATCAAAGGTTTTCATGATTTGTCTCCAGATATTTCAGCTGGAACGGGTGCATCTTCACGGATCAGTCGATTTTCCTTTAAATCCTGCCAAAAGTCAGTTGGGATTTTATCCTCTATTGCGCTCATATTGGCACGCTGTTCGGCTTCGCTCATCGCTCCAGGAATGATGGAAGCAACGATTGGATGCGCAAGAGGAAACTGGAGTGCTGCGGCAATCAAATCTACTGAATGACGCTGACATACCAACTGTAATCGTCTTACCTGATTAGATATATGAACAGGCACATTACCATAATCAAATTTAGCATTTTCTGTTAGGCCTGTTGCAAGCACTCCAGAATTAAAAGGACCACCAATCACAATACTGATTTTACGATCCATGCAGGTTGGCAAAAGTTCATTCAGCGGCTCCTGCTCAAGCAATGTGTATCGCCCGGCCAATAAAATGCAGTCGATATCTGTCTCACGAACAAACCTCAAGCTACGCTCAGTTTCATTCAATCCAACACCGATTGCTTTGACGACACCTTCGGATCGAAGTTTTTCTAAAGCGGGGTAGCAACCCTCTATCACTTCTCCAAAACGCTTGTCTGCTACCTCAGCGGTTCCATGTGTGAAAAGATCAACATCGTGAATAAGAAGAATGTCAATCTCTGGGATCCCGAGCCGCATCATTGACTGCTCAAAAGACCGCATTGTCCCATCCCAACTATAATCAAAATAAGGCTCAAAAAGTAGCCCGCCAGGTCTTAGGTCTGGCGGTGGAAACTTCTGATCATACGGCCTTAAACATCGGCCAACCTTAGTCGACAACACGTAACTTTCACGTGGGAGTTCACGCAAAAAGTGCCCAACTTACCTCAGTTGAAGTTTGTGAAAAGTATGTTGAGAGAATAAATAAGTTTGAAAAAGATGTAAAAGCATGGGCTCATTTTGATAAA
>MDTG01205358.1_pt1 | contig 37006 bp, 39 predicted proteins | sample 811421 | NCBI WGS metagenome assembly MDTG01 (sample SAMN05326645, study PRJNA326480) | marine metagenome | isolation source: seawater | place: Pacific Ocean: South East | collected 2011
CAACATCGCCATCGAAGGGCAGTGGAACCCGCTCGATCTCATCGGCGAACCCAACGCGCACATTCCGCTGTTCCTGACCTTCGGCGGACATGTGGGCGGACTCTACACCGACATGAAGCAGACACTCGACTTCGGCGGGGACCGATCCGAGGCCAAGGGGGAATACGCGTCGCTCTACGGAGGTGTCCAGGCCCTGCTGCGCATGGACACCATGGACCGCGTCCCCTGGCTGCGACGGATGGAGTTCAGGGCCAGCGGCAGCGCCGGCGCAACGCTCGGTGACGACGGGGGGACGATGTGGCAGGTCCGGGCGGATCTCCGGTTCTTCCTCACCGAGCACTTCGCACTCCTGTTCGGATACAGACTGCTCGAACTGAACCTCTCCGACGACCAGTACGAAGCGAATCCAAGTCTCCAGGGACTCTACGTCGGAGCGACGTTCGACTTCTGACGAACCCACGGGAACGATCGACCTCATGCCTTCCAAACGAAGCGCCAAGTACCGACGTGCGAAGTGGCGCCACTTCCTCTTCACGATCGGCCCCAACCGGCTCACCGGCGGCCGCCTGCTGGATCGGCATCACGCCGGTGGGGTGGTCACCCGCCACATCGAGATCGAATGCCCGTTGTGGCCGCGCGAACTCGACGGGGTCCGGATCGCGCATGTGAGCGACTTCCACATCGGCGACCTGCTGCCTCTGGACAAGGCCGTTCGGGTCATCGAGCAGCTGGAGGACGAACGTCCGGACATGATCTGCAACACGGGCGACGTCATCGATCTGGACTGCATCGACGTCCGGCCCATGTTCGAAGCCATGCGGAAGCTTTCGCCGCCGCTCGGAAACTACCTCGTCCTCGGCAACCACGATGAACTCGACGATCCGGATCTTCTCCGCCGGATGGCCCGCGCGTCGGGCATCACCGTCCTCGACAACGAGATGGTGCAGGTCGAACACGAGGGGAGGAGACTCGCGGTCGGCGGCATCGAATGGGCGAGGACACCCGACGCATGCAGCCGCCAGATCGATCGGGCGATGGGGGACGGGACGATCGACATCCTGCTTTCGCACAATCCGAAGGCGTTCGACCACGCCAGCGAACGGGGGGTTCCCCTGGTCCTCTCCGGTCACACGCATGGTGGACAGGTCGCGAGGAAGGATCGGCCCGACGCGAATCTCGCGATCGCGCACCGAAGAAGCGCCGGACTGTATGAACACGGCGACAGCCGTCTCTTCGTCACCGTCGGAGTCGGAGCATGGTTTCCGGTCCGGATGAACTGTCCGGCGGAGATCGCGATCCTGACCGTCCGGTCCGGATCCCGGAACTGATTCACATCAGACGTTCGGCCATCTTCCGGGTCGCATCACCCCGATGCGACCGGGCGTTCTTCTCGTGGGGCGGCAGTTCCGCGGAGGTGCAGCCGAGCTCGGGAATGAACAGAAGGGGGTCGTAGCCGAAGCCGTTTTCTCCGGCGGGCGTACGGATGACGGTTCCATCGAACGTGCCGCGGGTCTCGGCCACGATGGAGCCGTCCGGATCCGCAAGACACATGCAGCACACGAAGCGGGCGGACCGCAGTTCGTCCGGGACGTCGGCCAGGGCGGCGAGGAGCTTGTCGTTGTTGGCGCCGTCGCGATCGGCGCGGTCACCGTCCACGCCCGCATACCGCGCCGAATGCACGCCGGGTGCGCCGTGGAGCGCATCGACCTCGAGTCCGGAGTCGTCGGCGAGGCATCGCAACGAGGTCGACCGGGCGTACTCGACGGCCTTGATCCTCGCGTTGCCCTCGAACGTGTCGGCATCCTCGACCGGTTCCGGATGCGATCCGGGAACATCGTCGAGGGAGCTCACCTCGAAGCCGAGCGGACCGAGCACCGCCCGGACTTCGTCGAGCTTGTGGGGGTTGGAGGTCGCCAGGAGGATTCGACGAGTCGGTTCAGCCACGAAGCCAGCACTCGGGTACGTCGCCGTGCCCGGCGATGATCCTGGATCTGATGCCGCCGCGTCCCTTCCAATCGGTCACGACCTGCAGCCAGCCCGGCTGCATGCATTCGACGAGATCGTCCCGAATCCGGTTGGTGACGGCTTCGTAGTAGATCCCCTCGTCGCGGAAGGACTGGAAGTAGAGCTTCAGGCTCTTCAACTCGACGCAGATCGCGCCGGGTTGGAAACGGACCAGGATCGTCCCGAAATCGGGATGACCGGTCACCGGACAGACCGAAGTGAACTCCTCATTGAGATGCTCGATGAGAAAGCACGATTCGGATGGGGTCGGAAAGGTTTCAAGCAGCGTTGTGTCTGGCATGCCGGAAAGGGTATCGGATCTGGACGATGATCGGGAGCCGCTCAGCGCGACATGCCGTAGTCCAGCATCAGCCGGACCACCTTGTCCTGGTCCCGGTTGATGCGGAGCGACGCCCTGAACGACGCCTGCGCCTCGTTCCAGGACTCGGTGTCGGTCCGGTCGCTCAGCAACCAGCGGTTGAGAGCGGTCACGCCGATGCCGTTGAAGGCCTGCCACTCCTGTGGATCGATCGCGACCGCGGCCCGGTAGGCCCGGTCGGAGGCGTCGTATTCCCCCAGCCTGAAGAGGGCCCATCCCTTGCGTTCCAATGCATTCGCATCGTCACGGAACTTCTGGATGGTGTCGGCGATGTTGACGACCTCGCGGTACCGCTTCTGCCGCACGAGCATGTTCATCAGGTTGGACATCAGTTCAGGAGTGGGTTCCATCCGCTCCGACGCCGAGACGTAGGCGTCGGCCGCGTCTCCCCATCGTTCGACCCGTTCGTAGGACGCCCCGAGGTTGACCCAGGCGACTCCGTCGGACGGATCGACCTCGACCGCCTTCTCCGCGAACACGATCGCATGGTTGGGCTCATCCATCTGGAGATAGGTGATGGCGAGATTCCGATTCGCCTCGGACGACTCCGGTTCGATGGTCAACGCCCGGTGGTACGCCTTGACGGCTTCGACGAGCCGTCCCAGCATCTGCAGGACGACGGCATGTCCGAACTGGGCGTCGTAGTTCCTCGGTTCGAGCCTGGCCGCGCGGCCGTAGGCGGGTTCGGCCCTCCGGTAGTCCTTCTTCTGAAGGTAGATGTCGCCGATGCCGAGGTAGGCGGGCGTGGAGGTCGGATCGTCCTTGAGGATGTCGTGCAGCACGATGAGCGCCGTGTCGTAGTCGCCCTCGTCGGCCAGATCGGTGGCCTGGGTCAACTGGTCCTGCTGACGTTCGAGGTCGACCTGGGACGGTCCGGTCTGAATCGGTTCCCGCAGCGTGGGCGATCCACGAAACCAGTCGCACCCACCGAGGAGAAGGAGGGCGGTCAGGCACGGGATCAGGGTTCGACGCATCGGGGTCACTTCGGTCCGGCTCCGGTCATGAGGGCATCTTCCCCCGGATCATCGACAGGATACGCCGGGGTGCTGCAGTCGAAGCGGGCCTCGATCAGGCGGTCACCAGCCCGAGGATGCGTGCCGCCTGCCGTGTGATCTGCTGATGATGCAGACCGCACTGCTCGAGAATCTCCCGCTCGCCCCGTGCGGACTTTGGAATCCGATCCACGAAGAGGTGTTCGATGGTGAAGGCGTCTCCACTGCGTGCACATGCTTCGGCGACGGCGGAGAAGAGGCCTCCACCGTAGTTGTCCTCGACCACCAGAACCATGCCGCCGTTCTCGTTCGCCAGATCGAGGAGACGATCCTCCTCGAACGGAAGCGAGTAGAGGTCGGCAAGCGAAGCGTCGATTCCGAGCTTGTCCAGATCGTCGAGCGCCTTGTTGCATTCGTGGAGCATGTAGCCGGCACTGACGATGAGCAGATCACGCCCCTCGGTCAGGACTTCCATGCCTCCGAGCTTGAAGTCGGTGTTCTCGTCGTAGAGGAACTCGACGTCCGGACGGTGCGTCCGCATGTAGCACATGCCCTGGTGTTCGGCCATGGACATCGTCAGGGCGTAGGCGGCGTATCCGTCCGCGGGCTGCAGCACGTAGCAGCCGGGAGCACCGTTGTGGTCCTTGACGCTTCCGAGGCTGCGGAACCATGCGACATCGGGAAGCGACATCTGACTGGGACCGTCGGCGGCGAGCGAGATGCCGGAGTGCGATCCGACGAACTTCATGTTCGCCCCGGAGTTCATGGCCATCTCGACCTGGTCGTAGGCCCGGGTCAGGAACTTGGCGAAGGTCGAACAGAAGGGGATCTTGCCGGCCGCGGCCATGCCGAGTCCGACGCTGACCATGTTCTGCTCGGCGATCTTGCACTCGACGAACCGATCCGACAGTTCGGGGTCGTCCCGGAACCACTGCGCGAACGTGGAGTTGCAGACGTCCGCATCGAGTGAGCAGATGCTGCTGTTGGCGTGTCCGAGTTCCCGCAGGGCGACACCGTACGCACGACGGGTCGCGAAGGCGCCCTTGTCGAAGGCCTCGCCGAACTCGAATGCCTTCATCGCTTCGGGGAAGCTTCGGCACGGACGATGGGTCGTTTCGGGACGGGCTTCGATCGTGGGCGGGTAGATCGAGAAGTCCGCGCCCTCCATGGAACCGATGAGCGATGCGCCGGAGGCGTTGAGTTCCTCGATGCACTGTTCGAGCTTCTCGCCGGTGGGCGGCTTGCCGTGCCAGCCGTCTCCCTGGATCGACGGGGCGCCCCAGCCCTTCGTGGTCCTGGCCACGATGGCCATCGGACCCTGTCCTCCCTCGATGAACGAATCGAAGGCCGACTTGATGGCGGCGGGATCGTGGCCATCGATGTCGATCACGTGGTATCCATAGGCTTCGAGCCTGGCCCGCGTTCGTTCCGGGCCCTGCTGATCGCTCACGGATCCGGCCTGGCCGTAGGCGTTGCAGTTGAAGATCGGCAGCACGTTCGTCAGTCCGTTGTCGACGATGAAGTCGAGCGCCTCGGCGATCTGGCCCTCGCGGGACTCGCCGTCTCCGATGATGCAGTAGATGCGTTGATCGAGTCCGTCCAGACGCGCGGCGAGGCCGAGGCCGGCCGCGGCGGAGAGCCCCTGGCCCAGCGAGCCGGTGGCGGCATCGAAGAACGGGAAGCCCTCGCGGGGATTCGGGTGACCATCCAGCGGGGAATCCGTGGCTCGGAAATCGTTGAGATCGTCCATCGTCGTCGGACGACGTTCACCATCGATTCCGACGTGCGCCCCGAGATCGGCGAAGGCCGCGTACACGATCGGCACCGCGTGTCCCGCGGAAAGCACGAGACGGTCCGAGGTCGGATACCCGGGGTCCTCCGGAACCCATCGCATCGAGTGGTACATGAGCACCGTCACGATCTGGCCGAGACTCATCGCCGTCGTCGGATGTCCACTGCCGGCTTCGGCGCACATCTGGAGTGAAAGGGTGTCAAGGCGGATCGCCTTGGAATGCACAGCGGCTTCAAAAGACATGGGAGTCCTCTCCAGGTGGTGACCGAACAACGTGCAGACCATCCTGGAGGTCCGTTCGATGCTGTATTCAGACCCATTTGGGGGGGCTGGATTGCTTCGTTTGGCTGGAACTCCCGATCCGCTTGATTGGTGAGTATCCCATGCCCATCCCCCTGCAGCAACAGCAGAACAGGCCTGATTCAATGGAACGCCGATCTGGAGTCGGCCATCGGATCAGCTCGATCCATCCCTTGAAGACAACCCCTTGGTACACTCCCTGCATCTCAAAACAGCAAGAGGAATCAAGCCCATGAAGGTGATTTGCGACCAATCCGCCCTCGCCGAAGCCCTTGGAATCATCGGTGGCGTGATCGCCAGCCGTACTCCCAATCCGGTCCTGACCTGCATCAAGCTGCTTGCGGAGGATGGTCGGCTGACCCTCGCCGCCACCGACGGCGACTGTGGACTTCGTCTGGTCATGGAGCAGGTCCAGGTCGATGACCCCGGGGAGACCCTCATCCCTGCGGACAAGCTCATCCAGATCGTCCGGGAATGCCCGGACCCGACCGTCACGCTCGAGAACGACAAGCAGGCCATGTTCATCCGGTCCGGGGAGTCGATGTTCAAGATCTACGGATTCGACCCGGCCGAAGCGCCTCCGGTCGCCGATTTCGACGATGAGAAGATCGACTGCGAGATCAATGCGGGCGATCTGGTCACGCTGATCAGCCGCAGCCTCTTCGCCGCAGCCGACGAGCACTCGCGATACGCGATCAACGGCGTACTGGTCGAACGGGAGGAAAACAAGATTCGAATGATCGCGACCGACGGACGGCGGCTCGCCGTCGCCACCGGCAACACCTCCTCGGGCACCGGAGAATCCCGGTGCATCATCCCGAGCAAGGCGCTTTCGATCATGCGGAGAATCCTCCGCAACGACGCCGCCGTGGTCCGCATCGCGATGGACGAACACCAGATCCACGTGCACATCGACGACCCGTCCGGCCAGGCGACCCTGACCAGCAATCTGGTCGAAGGACGCTTCCCGCCGTTCGAGGATGTGATCCCGAAGGATCAGGACAAGCGGGTCACCTTCAACCGCCAGACGCTGTGGACGGCCGTGCGACAGGCCGCGCTGCTGACGAACGAGGAATCACGAAGCGTCCGACTCCACTTCCACGACAACAAGCTCACGTTGACCAGCCACGCTCCGGAGATGGGCGAAGCGGAGGTCCATCTGGGCGTGGAGGACTATTCCGGCGAGGACCTCGAGATCGGGTTCAATCCCAACTACATCTCGGACGCATTGAAGGTGATCGACCAGGAGCAGGTCACCCTCGAACTCAAGGCGCCCAACAAGCCCGGCGTGCTCAGGACAGGCAAGGAGTTCACCTACGTGCTCATGCCGGTCAACCTGACCTGAACGCATCGAACGAATCCCATGACGCGACGAGGCCCCCGTCCAGCGGGGGCCTCGTCCGTATCTGGAATGTCCGATCGATCAGGGTGCGGGCCTTCGGCCGCCGCGGCGTCCACCCTTGCGGCTGCCGCCGTCGGCGTACTTCACGCCGCATCCCCAGGGGCGAACCGTGTTCGGAGCGACCTTCTCTCCGGAAGCGCTCTGCCGTGCCGCGTCGACGATGTAGTTCGTCGCCTCGGATCCCTTGGTGAAGTTGCGGTCGTCGGTGATCGCACCGCTGTAGATGAGCACCCCGTCCGGATCGATGAGGTACATGTGCGGAGTGGTCTTGGCCTCGTAGATGCGACCGACCTTGCCGTCGTAGTCCATGAGGACCGGAATGTTCCCCTCATAGTCCTCGAGGAACGAATTGCTCTGGGTGATCACGAAATCCTCCGGCTGGTTCGCGGTGCTGTTGACCGCGATGTAGACGAAATCCGGATCCACTGAACGCATCTTCTCGCAGGTGTCCTGAACGACGCCTTCCTTGTAGATGTTCCGGCAGTAGGGACATCCGGGATTGAACCACTCGAGCACGACGTACTTTCCGCTGAAGTCGGACAGGTTGTGGACCTGGCCCAGGGTGTCCTTGAGACTGAAGGCGGGCGCCTTCTTGCCGACGACGGCCTTCGGGGCCTTCGGGGCGTTCTCGCCTTCGGCCTTCGGAGCGGCCTGCTTCGCGGGCGGAGGCGTATCCTTGGTGGGAGCGAGTCCCGGATCGGCGGCCGGCTCCTGAGCCATGGCCAGGCTGGAGCCGAGCAGGCATCCGAGCAGGATGGTTGTGATTCGATTGGTCATTGATGGGTTCCTTTGCTTCGTTCAGTCCTGTTCACCGGACGGATCGTCATCAGACGCTCCGGGGTGTCGAATGGGTATCGTAATCCTGTACGAGGGGTCCCGTTGATTCATCCCCATCAACAGCAGCCCCCGCACCGAGGGTGCCGTGCCAAGTGCGTTGTCGGGATGGAGCGTGTACGGAATCACCAGTTCGAATTTCCGTTGATCGAGCCTGAGAATCGGTTCACCCAGTTCGACTCCGGGGACTTGATCGGGAACGAAGCCCGGAGTCACACCGGGCTCGATCGAACCGGTGATCGTGATCCGATCCTCACCGGTCGTCACCAATGTGGAGGCACGTTCGGCGAGGGGGCGGGGCAACAGGGCCTCGGCGGACTTCATCGCGGTCGTCGGTGCATGCTTCACGTGCTCGAGCGGCGAAACGCGGAGGGTCTTCGACGCACTGCCCATGAAGCACGCCTTCTTGCAGGCGAGCCAGCGTGCCGAGATCTCGAACGTCCCGGGCTCCGGAAACCGGACGCTTTCGCGGAACGGAATCACGAACGTGACGCTTCCGGAGTACCCGTAGGTCCGGCCCTCGGGTTCGCTGAAGATCTCGGGACGGGGCCAGCGCATCGGATCGGCTTCGTAGCCCATCGGGGCCGTGACCTCGATCTGGGTCGGCGATCCGCTGGCTCCGGGATTTCGCCAGTAGATGTGGTATCCGTCGGGAATGTCCAGCGTGCAGAGAATGTGGTTGGTTCCACCTCGCACCACGGCGACCTGGCCGCCTTCGACGTGCATCGACACGACCGGCGGCGTCTCCGGTACCGGAGCGAACGGTCGAGGGATCCCGCCGGGCGAAAGCAACGTCGACAATGCCAGCAGGATGCAGAACATCCGGGATCTCCTTGTGTCCCCCGACCGGGCGGCGGCCTTCTACACTGTAGTCAGCATGACGCAGGAGAACCCGATCATGATTTCACGTCTTGTTCAAACAATGCTCTTCATCGCCATCCTCGCTCTTGCGGGATGCCAGAAGGAGTTCAGCGACGCCGATCTGGTCTTCATCACCCCGGATCAGGGCAAGGAACTGGTGGCCAGCCCGGAAGGATCCCTCTTCAGGAAAGCGAAGCCCAATGTCTGGGTCGACCCTCGAAGGAGCGAGTTCTACATCGCAGGGCACATCCCGGGTGCGATCAACGTCCCCTACAAGGACATCGCCGAGGAGTGGGAGGAACTGGGTGGCTACGGAGTCGTCATCGTCTACGGCCAGACCTACAACGATCCGCTCGCCGAGGCGATGAGCAAGAGCCTGATGGAATACGGGCTCGGCGACATCCAGACGCTCAAGGGCGGTCTCGAGGCATGGACCCGGGCCGGCCTTCCCTTGACGAAGGGACGAAAGCCCTGACTCCGACCATCGTTCCAATCGATCTCCAGTACCTCGGCCTCTCCGGCGCGATCGCCTCCTGGCTGTGCCGTGACGGCGAGCACGCCGTGATCATCGAGGCCGGGCCCGGACGCTCGATCGGCGAACTCGAATCCGGTCTCTCCGAACACGGGCTGGCCGTCGAGGATCTCGATGCCTGTCTCGTGACCCACATCCACCTCGATCATGCGGGCGCCGCGGGGCACCTCGCCGAACGTGGTGTTCCCATTCACGTTCACGAGTTCGGAGCGAAGCATCTGATCGATCCGTCGAAGCTGCTGGCGAGTGCGACCAGAATCTACGGAGCGGCCATGGACACCTTGTGGGGCGAGACCGTTCCGGCTCCCGAGCACATGGTCCATTCCGTGGTCGACGACCAGCGGCTGCAGTTCGGACCACTTCGGTTCCGGGCCGTCGAAACTCCCGGGCATGCACGGCATCATCATGTGTTCGAACTCGAAGTCGAGGACGGATCCACGGTCTGCTTCGCAGGCGATGCCGCCGCCATGCTCATCCCCGGATCCGACTACATCTCGATTCCCACCCCGCCGCCGGAGTTCAACCTGCCGGTCTGGCTCGAGACCATCGAGATCCTTCGAACCGGAAACTGGACACGGTTCCATCTGACGCACGGCGGAACAGTCGATGCCGACGGTGATCACCTCGATCGGCTCGCCACGAAACTGCAGCAGCAGGTGGAATGGATCCGCGAATGGGAAATGGAGGGCCTGGAAGGCCTAGATCTGCATTCCAGGTACCGTGAGGCCCTTCTCGTCGAGGCGAAGGCAGCAGGAGTGAGCGAGCAGAAGTTCGACTCCTTCGCCTCCGAGCACCTTCTGGGGATGAATATCTCCGGAATTCGAAGGTGGTTGGGTCAGCAGAAACCGGATTCCCCTTCATAAACATCATTTCACTTGCCCAAGGCCAACTTTCGGCCTAATTTCAGGGACTGGCCTCGTCCGGCAGATGGAGCGATCGTTCCAGCTTCACTTTGATGAAATCCGACCCGAAGCAGGTCGCCAAGGAGAGATAGAACCATGTTCACAAGAGCTCTTGCCGGATGCGTCATCGGGGGACTGTGCCTGATCGCGGCATCGCAGATCGAACTTGACGAACGCAAGTCGCCCGGTGAATCGATGCAGATCGGCATCGACGCCAAGCCCTCCGGAATTCCGACCCGGGAGATGGGCATTCAATCGGAACGGATCGTCACCGGATTGTCGAGGCCGGTGTACGTCGGTCACGCTCCGGACGACGAAAGCCGCCTGTTCATCATCGAAGCACGATCCGGCTCGACCGGCCGAATCCGGATCTACGATCTCGAGAACGAAACGCTGCTTTCGACTCCGTATCTCTCGATTTCCTCCGTCAGCACGAGCAGCGAACAGGGCCTGCTGGGCATGGCGTTCCACCCGGACTTCTACAACGGAAGTCCGTACATCTACGTGAACTACACCGACAGCGGCGGCGACACGATCATCCGCCGCTACACGGCGACCGGAAACAACCCGGATTCGAACACGGCGAACAGCTCGTCGGGAACGACTCTCCTCGATATCAACCAGCCGTACTCGAACCACAACGGCGGCTGGCTCGACTTCGGGACCGACGGCTACCTGTACATCGGAATGGGTGACGGTGGAGGAGCGGGAGACACCAGCAACTCCGCGCAGAATCTGAACTCGCTGCTCGGCAAGATGCTCCGGATCGACGTCGACAGCGGTTCGCCCTACTCGATCCCCGCCGGAAACCCCTTCAACGACGAGATCTGGTCGTACGGCCTCCGCAATCCCTGGGGATGCTCGTTCGACAGCCTGACCGGCGATCTCTGGATGGGTGACGTCGGCCAGTACTCCTGGGAGGAGATCGACTGCGAACTGGTCGGTGCCGAAGGGGGACGGAACTACGGCTGGCGATGCTGGGAAGGTGATCACACCTTCAACACGTCCGGTTGTCCCTCCGCGTCGACCATGACCTTCCCCGTCTTCGAATACAGCCACAGCGGTGGTCGCTGTTCGATCACCGGCGGCCTCGTCTACCGGGGCCAGGACATCCCGTGGATGGAGGGGTACTACATCTACGGCGACTACTGCACCGGAGACCAGTACGTCTTCTCCTACGACCCGGGTTCGGACAATGTGTCCGGCTTCCAGGAGGTCACGGACGAGCTGCGATCCGGCATCAACGGCGGAACCGTCGGCAGCATCGCCCGATACGGGCAGGACGCCCGCGGCGAACTCTACATCTGTGACCTTGGCGGCGAGGTGTACCGGATCATCGCGAACGAACCTCCCGCACCCACCGGGGCATGCTGCTGGCTCGAGAGCTGCTACCTCGTCGAGGAATCAAACTGCAACAACGTGGGCGGTGACTACAACGGCGACTTCTCGAACTGCGCCGGCATCGACTGCACCGAGATTCCCTGTCCCGCCGACTGCGACTCCTCGGGCTCGATCGGAGTCAACGATCTGCTTGCGATCATCGCCGACTGGGGCACATCCGGCGGATGCGATCCCGTCGATGACGGAGTGACCAACGTCAACGACCTGCTGTACATCATCGGAGAATGGGGCAATCTCTGCGAATGAGAACCCCCTGACAGGACCGAAATTCGACCCTGAACGCCGACCCGCACGCCCAGGGCACGGGCATCTATAACATGTGCGATTCACTGATTTCCCGGCCCGTCTCCGTGACGGGCCGGGCTCTTTTTGGGGTGCTGGGAATCCACCGGATTCTGCTATACTGCTCCGCTTAGGGCTAGTAGCTCAGCTGGCTAGAGCGCACCCCTGATAAGGGTGAGGTCGGAGGTTCGAGTCCTCTCTGGCCCATTGAACGAGGCCTGCCTCACGGCGGGCCTCATTTCACTTCAGTGGAAGGATATTTTCATGCAACGTGCAAAGATCAGCATCATCGGAGCCGGAAACGTCGGCGCAACCTGCGCCCACTGGGCGGCCGCCAAGGAACTCGGCGACATCGTCCTCGTGGACATTCCCGACAAGGAAGGCGTCGCCAAGGGCAAGGCACTGGACCTCGCCTGCTCGGGACCCATCGAGCGGTTCGACGCCGACATCATCGGTACGAGCGACTACGCCGACACCGCGGGCAGCGATGTGGTGATCATCACGGCCGGACTTCCCAGGAAGCCGGGCATGAGCCGCGACGATCTGATCGCCACGAACGTGAAGATCGTCAAGAGCGTCTCCGAACAGATCGCCAAGCATGCTCCCGACGCAGTGGTCATCGTGGTCGCGAATCCGCTGGATGCGATGGTCTACACGGCCTGGAAGACCACCGGATTCCCCGCCAACCGCATCGTCGGTCAGGCCGGCTGCCTCGATGTCGCCCGATTCCGGCACTTCATCGCCGACGCGATCGGCGTCTCGGTCGAGGATGTCCAGGCCCTCTTGATGGGCGGACACGGCGACGACATGGTTCCCCTTCCCCGGTACACGAGCGTGCACGGCATCCCCGTCCACCAGCTGCTCGACGACGCCACGATCAACTCGTGCGTGGAACGTGCCAAGGTCGGCGGAGGCGAGATCGTCAAGCTGATGGGAACCAGCGCCTACTACGCACCCGCTTCCGGAAGCGTCCAGATGGCGGAGGCCATCATCAAGGACAAGAAGCGGATCCTGCCCTGTGCCGCATATTGCGACGCCGAATACGGAGTCGGCGGCTACTTCGTCGGCGTTCCCTGCGTGCTCGGAGCCGGTGGCGTCGAACAGGTCATCGAGATCGATCTCGATGGTGGTGAACAGGCCTTGATGGACGAATCGGTCTCGCACGTGAAGGATCTCGTTTCCGTCGTGCAGGAGACATTCCCGGAACTCGTCTGACCTTCGAGAGAATCACCCTGCATGGCCCCGAAAGGGGCCATGTCTTTTTTTGACGACCAGGTGTGAGAAACCGGATCCGCCGTCGCATAGGTGACGAAAGGGTGGTTCCTTTCCTCCTGATGATGCGAGGCGTACCCCGGCTGACCGCCGGGGTACGCCTTTTTGCCTACTTGGGCATCCAATGCGAGAGCGTGAAGATCTCGGCCGGGATCGGCTGATTCAACTCGACCGACTCCGTCGTCAACTTGAGGAGGTGATGACTCGATTCGGCCCGTGTCGACCAGCCCCCGTCCTTGTTCAGGTGAACGATCCATTTGTTGATCACATGGGGAACGGGGTGGCCCTGGACCTCCCTGTAGTCCCCGAAGTTCATCAGGCGTGCCATGCCGCCGTGCATGGGAGTGAGATTCGAAGCCATCGTGCCGTCCTCGTAGAACTGGAGTTCGATGTCCCCGAACGCGGACACTCCATGCAGCATGAGTTCGTTGACCTTCTTGCCGTATTCGTGTCCCCGGGCGAACGTGATCTTCCTTGCCGCACGGAACATCATGTCCATGGCCATTCGGGGATGGGCATGGAGGTACTGGTTCAGCTTCTGCTTCGCGTTCATCGGCATGGTCTTCCCGTCCCGCACCTTGAACGCGGTCTCTCCGATCATCCCCTCGACTGTGAAGGTCCCATCTGGATTCACCGTCTTTGCGACGATGTTGCCGCTGCCAATCCAGACTTCAGACTGCAGGTCGATGTCCGCTGCGGTTACGTGCATTTTCATGTGCACCGTCTTGGGGGCGGCCTTCTGGAGCGCCCAGATCTGCTTGAGTACCTCACGGACCTCGGGAGACTCGGACTTGTCGAGACCCGGCATGCTGTCCTGCACTGTTGCGGCAGGAAGCACGGCGAACGCCGCTACGAACAACATGAGAATGCAACTGGATCGAAACACTGGTTATCCCCTTCTGTTGGAGTCCTATCAAGAAGTACACTGGTTTCATGTCAGGACGCATCCTAGCCATTCAGACTTCGCCCAACTCGGGTGAGCCCATGCATATGCACGAAGAGGTCCGGGCCACTCCCGGAAGAGGCCTCGAGGCCGATCGATACAGCCTCGGACGCGGCAGCTGGGTGAAGGACATCAAGGCGGGTGACCACGAACTGACGCTGATCGAACGAGAGCAGTTGGATTGGTTCAAGCGAGAAACCGGCCTGGAACTCACGCATCGGATGAGTCGACGGAACCTGCTGACCGAAGGCATCGAACTCAACCCTCTGGTGGGAACGCGATTCCACATCGGAGAGATCGAGGTCGAGGGGATGCGACTGTGCGAACCGTGCAAGACCCTGCAGGAACGCACAGGAATCAAGGTGCTCCCCGAGATGGTGGGACGCAGCGGGCTCAACTGCCGCGTGCTCACCGACGGCGTCATCCGGCTCAATGATCCCGTGGGCTGAGTCTTTGCAGACCACCTGCCGTGGATGCCGATGATGCAGCATGCCCGATCAGGATCAGACCGAACGTCTGGACACCACCACCTACGACGTCTTCATCTCCGTCTGCGCGATGGGAGCACTCGCTGTCGTGGCCTGGCTGTTCTTCATCCCGCACGATACCGAGCAGGCGAGGCTGCTGGGCTACTTCGACGATTTCTTCTGCCTGATCTTCTTCGTGGACTACCTTCGACAGATCCATCTCGAGGATCGGAAGCTCCGATACATCTTCGGCTGGGGAATCCTGGATCTCGCCTCGTCGATTCCCACCGCCGGACCGCTTCGCCTGCTGCGGATCGCGAGAATCATCCGCCTCGTCCGGGCCGTGCGGTCCGTACGGATTCTCGTCCAGATCTTCAAGGGCGATCAGGTGGGCGCCGCGATCGTCGGCTCGATGACGATCACCATGGTCGGGATCATCCTGGCCTGCTTCGGCGTGCTCCATTACGAATCCCAGGATCCCGGAGCAACCATCAAGACGGCCGACGACGTCATGTGGTGGGCGGTGGTGACCACATCGACGGTCGGGTACGGCGACTTCTATCCGGTCACCGGCCCCGGCAGACTGCTGGCGGCGATGGTGATGGTGCTCGGCATCGGCCTCTTCGCGACGCTGGCGGGAGCCATTGCCAGCCGGATGACCTCGATGACGAAGATCGCCCATCCGAAGTCGTTCGAGGAACGGATCCACACGCTGCAGAAGCAGAACCACGAACTGCTCAAGAAGCTCGAATCGAGGCTCTGAACATTCCGGGCGTCGATCAGTCCTTCGAAGCCATCATCTCGATCATGTCGAGGCAGCGGTTCGAATAGCCGGACTCGTTGTCGTACCAGCTGACGATCTTGAAGAAGCCGTCGTTCAGTTCGATACCGGCCGTCGCATCGTAGATGCTGCTGTGCGGATCGCTGAGGAAATCGCTGGAGACGACCGGATCCTCGGTGTATCCGAGCACCCCGTGCATCGGTCCCTCCGAGGCGGCCTTCATGGCCGCGTTGATCGCATCGAGACTGGTGGGGCGTTCGGTCTTGAACGTCAGATCGACCACCGAGACGTCGGCGGTGGGAACACGGAACGCCATGCCCGTGAGCCTTCCCTTGACCGCCGGCAGACACAGTGCGACGGCCTTCGCCGCGCCCGTGCTGGCGGGAATGATGTTCATGTACGCGTTGCGTCCGCCACGAAGATCCTTCTTCGAAGGCCCGTCCTGGGTGGGCTGCGTGGCCGTGGCCGCATGGATCGTCGTCATCAGGCCTTCGGCGAGCCCGAACTCCTCGAGGATGACCTTGGTGATCGGGGCAAGACAGTTGGTGGTGCAGGACGCGTTCGAGATGACCCTGTGGCTGGATGGGTCGTACTGATCGCAGTTGACCTTGTGGACGAAGGTCGGCACCTCGTCGGGAGTCTTGGTGGGGGCGGAGATCAGCACCCGCTTGGCGCCGGCATCGAGGTGCCTCCTGGCGTCCTCCCCCTTGGTGAACAGCCCGGTCGATTCCACCACGTAGTCGACGCCGAGGTCGCCCCATCCCAGATTTTCCGGATTCCGTTCACCGAGGCATTTCGTGCTGTGGGCGTCGCAGACCAGTCGATCGTCCTCGGCGCGGACGACGTGCTCGAATCGTCCGTGCATGGTGTCGTAGGTCAGGAGGTAGGCGAGGTTGTGGGCGGGAACGAGGTCGTTGATCGCCACCACCTCGAAGTTGCCGCGTCGAACCGCTTCCCGGTAGACGAGCCTTCCAATGCGTCCAAATCCGTTGATGCCGATGCGAATAGCCATTGATCAGTGTCCTTCGCGGAGAAGATCGGAGAGAAGTGAAGCAGGCGTCAGCCCGCGGGATGCCACGGCACGTCGTCGACTCCGTGAAGTCGGTTGGCGGCCCGAGCCATCGCAAACAGAAGATCGCTGAGGCGGTTCACCCATACCATCGCATGGACATTCACCTCTTCGCTTTCGCGCAGTTCGATCATGGACCGCTCACAGCGGCGCGAGATGGTCCTGGACAGATGCAGCCGCGATGCGAGTTCGCATCCACCCGGAAGCACGAACGAGGTCATCGGTGCGTTGTCGTCGTCGACTTCGTCGATCCACCGCTCCATCTGCTCGACCATCGGTTGGGAGAGTCTGGTGACCTTGTCGGCGTGGACCGAATCGGCGGGCGTCGCCAGATCGGCACCGAGGTCGAAGAGTCTCGACTGCAGGCTGAGCAGGATCTCCCGGATTCGATCGTCGTTCGGGCCGCAACAGGAGACGCACATGCCGATCGAGGCGTTCGTCTCGTCCGCATGGCCGTAGGCCACGACGCGGATGTTGTGCTTGGAGACCCGGTCGCCGCCAAACAGGCCCGTACTGCCGTCGTCGCCGGTTCGTGTATAGAGCTTCATGTGACGACTCGCTCCGAGGAGGCTGTGGGAACGCGACGTACTAGTCCAGGGCCGCGGCACCGGAGATGATCTCGGTCAACTCGGTGGTGATCTGGCTCTGACGAGCACGGTTGAACTGACGCTTGAGCGTACGACCGAAGTCCTTGGCGTTCTCGGTGGCGGCCTTCATGGCCACCATGCGCATCATGTGTTCGCTGACGGAAGCGTCGTTGAACGACTGGAAGAGCACCGTCTTGATCATGCGCGGCAGCAGTTCGTCGAGCAGTTCCTCCACCGAAGGGGAGAAGTCGTAGACATCGGCTCGGCCTTCGGAAGCGGATCCGGACTCCTCGACGCCGGGTTGCGCCATCGGCAGCAGCTGGATCGTGGTCGGGACCTGCTGCGAGTTGCTGATGAACCGCATGTAGACGACGCGGACTGCGTCATAGCGACCTTCGCCGAACGTGGAGATGGCCTTGTCGGCGATGCGTTCGACATCCTCGAACGCCGGCTTGTCACCGAGCTCGTACCGCTCCTTTACGTCGATCTTCTGGAACTTGAAGAAGTTGGCGGCCTTCTTGCCGGAAACCTCGATGTCCAGTTCGATGCCCGCCTTCGCACAGGCCCGGACATGCAGCATGGCTTCCTTGAGCACGTTGCCGTTGTAGGCCCCGCACATGCCACGGTCGGAAGTGATGACCAGCAGGTACTCCCGCTTGACGGATTCCGCCGGTCCCTTGACCAGTGGGGAGTCGTATTCCGGAGCGTTTCCGGAGACCTCGTGGACGAGACCGCTGATCCCCTCGGTGTAGGGCTTGGTGGCCGCTGCACGCTGGGAGGCCGCGGTGAACTTGGCGGTGGCGATCATCTGCATCGTCTTGGTGATGCGTTCGATCGTCTTGACCGCGCCCATGCGATTCTTGATGACTCGTAACTGTGCCATGAGGGGGGAAAGTGTACCAGAATCACTTCTTATCCGCCCCCGGTCGTCGATCCTCGCTGGGGCACCCGCAGCCCGTCCCAGGCAAGGGACATCGATGCTGGGAGCCGGGCATCCACCTCGGCGTGGGAAATCTCATGGGCCATGTGGATAAACCATGTCTGCGAGGCCCCGATTTCGCCCGCCGTGGCGACGGCCTCGTCCAGCGTCATGTGGGTGGGGTGGGAACGATGGCGGAGGAGGTCCAGAAACAGGGTCTTCAGCCCGGTCAGATGGGGCCATGTCTCGGGAGCGACGGCTGAAACATCGGTGCACCATGCCAACGGAAACGGGGAATCCGGCCCGGCCTCGTCCGGATCCTCGGCATCGAAGCGGTATCCGAGGATCGGCAGCCGCCCGTGCAGGAACCTCAGGGGGGTGATCCTGAGCCCATGCAGGACCACGGGCTTGAAGCAGTCGACCTGGTGGGGCAGCAGGGTGGCCACGAAGGAGGGATTCGTGTTCTTCTCGGCCTCGAAGATGTGGGGGTAGACCCGATGGATGTTCGTCAGGGTCCGTTCCTCGGCGTAGATGTCGATCGGAGCCTTCATGACGGCGTTGAACCGCCGCACCTCGTCGAGTCCGAACAGATGGTCCACGTGGTGATGCGTGAACACGATCGCATCGCAACGGACCAGATCCTCCCGCAGCGCCTGCTGCCGGAGATCGGGCGAGGCGTCGATGAGGATCAGACGGGGGTGCCCCTGCGCATCGGTGAATCGGATCGCGGCACTGGTTCGTGTCCGGGTGTCCCTGGGATCATCGCTTCGACACACGCTGCAGGTGCACCCGATCGCGGGGACGCCCGCGGAGGTTCCGCTTCCGAGCACGATGCACTCGACGTCACGCATCCTTCGGATCGGTCGGCAGACCAAGCAGCGAGATCATCGGACGCATGGTCGTCGCCTGGAGGATGAGCGTGAGAAGCACGACACCGAAGACGACTGGAAGCACGAACTGCTTGAGCTGGTCGGGACTGCCGTCGATGTTGTCAGGCAGGACCAGCACCAGCGCAAGCGTGACGCAACCGCGAAGTCCGGACCACATGATCACGGTTCCTCCGCGGGGCGACCAGGTGCCGAGGAGGTAGCCGCTGGGATAGACCACGATCGCACGGGCCACCTGCATGGCGAGGAAGATCGCGATCGACGCCATGATCACCGTCGAATCGAGCAGTTGATCGACTCCGATGAACTGCAGCTCGAATCCGACGATCAGGAAGATCAGCGAATTCATGATGTAGTCGATCGATTCCCAGAAGGGAATGATGGTTCGTTCGGATTCCTTCGCGTTGTCCTTGCTCCATCGGAGGACGCCGACGAAGATTCCGGCCACGATGACCGACGCGACGCCGGAGACATGCCAGATGTCCGACACGAGGAACGCTCCGTAGGCGAGCACCACGGTGATCGTGTTCTCCAGCACCGGATCGTTGGCCCACCGCATCAGGCATACGGCACCCCATCCCATGATCGCACCGATGCAGAGGCCGATCCCAGTGTGGCCGAGGAACTTGAGGATGCCCGCCCAGATGTCGACGACCGCACCATGCTTCTGGCCATGCGACATGGAGACGTCTGTCCCCTGGATGGTGTGCCGGTGTTCCGCCGTGTCCGCCGTGATGACGGGCTGGGACTGATTGGGACCGAGGCCGCCTCCCGTACTCTGGATCGGCATGAACAACGCACCGTAGAGGATGAAGAACAGCACCACGGCGATGCCGTCGTTGAAGAGGCTTTCCCCCTCGATCACGGTCCGGACCGGCTTGGGAAGCGGAATCGAGCGGATGATCGGCATGACCGACACCGGGTCGGTCGGTGACACCATGGCTCCGATCATGAACGCGGCGACCCACACGACATTCGAGGAAATGATGTCGGGAGACAGGAACCATCGCAGGACGAGACCGACCACGAACGTCGTCAACGGCGTGCCGACGCAGGTCATCACGGCCACCGGAACCCAGTGCCGCTTGAGATTCTCCACGTCGATCAGAAGGCCTGCCCTGAACAGGACGGGCGGCAGGATGATGAAGAACACGAGATCCGGACTGAGTTCGGTGCCGGACGGGGCCTGCTTCATGATCGCGATGAACAGTCCTGCAAGGACCAGGGCAACGGTGTAGGGAAGCTTCAACTTCTTCGTGACCACGCCAACGATCACGGCGATCGCCATCAGCAGCGTGAAGAGGGTGACGCTTCCGGTGATCGTGTCCGGATTCAGTCTCGGATTCTTTGCCCCGTCGCTGAGGGCCAGGATGCCATGGAGAAGGGGACCGATCATGGTCCGAATCATAGACGATCGGTCAGGCTGTCGGGACCGGCTGGAGTCGCCGTGCCATGGAAGCGACGACGGAGCCGGGGTCGTCCGATGCGCAGATCGCATCGCAGACCGCGACACCGCGACATCCCACGTCGATCAGTCGGGAAAGGTGGTCCGGTCCGATGCCTCCGATGGCCAGATGGGGCACGCCCGGAAACGATTCGATGTATTCGGAAAGACGTTCCGGACCGGCCGGATCGAGATCGGGTCTGGTCTCGCTCGGGAACATCGGTCCGACGCCGCAACCGTCGGCTCCGGCGGCGATCGCCTCCCTCGCCTCGTCGACTCCGTGGGTGCTCGCGCCGATGATCAACCGACGACCGACATGACGGCGCACCTCCTCGACGGGAAGATCCGTGCGACCCAGGTGCACGCCATCGGCATCCGCCGCGAGCGCGATGTCGAACCGGTCGTTGACGATCACGCTGCACCCGGCCGGGCGGGCGAGTTCGACCAGCCGTCGGGCCCGTTCGAACAGCTGGGCGCCCTCGAGATCCTTCTCGCGCAACTGGATGCAGTCGACGCCGCCGTCGACGGCGGCCCGTGCGACGTCGAACCAGGGTCGACGGCATCGGGACTCGGTGAGCAGCAGACACAAGGACCACTGGCGTATCCTTCGCGAGGCGAGCGCGGTCCGCAGATCCGCCTCGAGATCGTAGAGCCGGTATCGAAGCGACTCGACGATCTTCGCCGCATCCGAATCGAACGTCTTGGACAACTCCTCGACCGAACGCATCGCTTCGGTGGAACGATGACCGGCTGCGACCGCGACATCCCAGAGACCGGCCCGGGTCCCCTCGTCGGCCACGTCGATCCGCGTCCCCACATCACCGACGACATCACGTCCGGCATCGAGCCAACCGGACGGCCAGCGCTCGGGGAGACGGCGGGTTTCGTGGCGCATCTGCTTGAAGGAACGCGAGAGCGTCTCGTCGTCGAGGACGTACCGGGCGATGTCCTCCATCACCCGAAGCCCTTCGGCCAGTCGGTTCAGACTTGCATCGATGGTCCGAGCAATGCTCACGTCGTTGAATCGGCGGTGGATTCGAGGCCGCGGATCTTGTCGACCCGACCCGCGTGGCGACCACCGTCGAACTCCGTTTCGAGCCACAGGTCGATCAGTCCCGTCATGGCCGCGGAGTCCAGCACCTCGGTCCCCATGCAGAGCACGTTGGCATCGTTGTGCCGGCGACTCATCTCTGCGCCGTGGGCATCATGGACCAGTGCCGCCCGGACCCCTGAAATCTTGTTGGCCGCGATCGACACTCCGATGCCACTTCCGCAGACGAGGATGCCGCGGACCGCGGACCCGTCCCGGACCGAGGATGCCACCGCCGCGGCGGGATCGGGATAGTCGACCTTCGCATCGGCATCGCCCGGACGTGGAGCCAGGACGACGTTCATTCCGCGGGCGATGAGGTGGTCGCGCAATGCGTCGATCACCTCGAATCCGCGATGGTCGGAACCCATCGCGATCGTCATTCCGGTCGTCGTCATGATTCATCATCCTTCAAGAGGGCATCCAGGCGATCCGGCAGCAGCTTCATCAGTCGATCGGCGAGTGCATCGTAGACCGCCTGCCCCTGTCCGATGGGATCGGGAAGGTCGCGATCCGGATCGAGCATCTCGATCCTCGCAATGGACTCGGGATCGTCCTCCACGAGAAACTCGGCCAGCTCGGCATGGGATTTCGTCATGCAGAGGATGGCATGTGCGTTCCGGATCATCTCGGGCGTGAGGGCGTTCGAATGGCCCTCGAACTCGATTCCATGGCGACGGAGGGTCTCGCATGTCTCCGGAGAAGTGGGGGCACCCTCCGATGCGGCGACTCCAGCCGAAGCGACGAAGACCTCGCTGCTGCGATCAACGAGCAGGTGGCGAGCAATTCCCTCGGCCATGGGGCTTCGGCACGTGTTTCCGGTACATATGAAGAGTATGGTGCGCATGGATTTGGCCCAAAGGGGACCCGGGTCAACCCGAGGATGATACAGGATGAGCCAGATGCATCCTCCGGCTTGCATTCTCACCCCGGTTGCTGTTGAATGACGTCGATCGGGAACGAAATCCCGGCGGAAGTGGAGTATTCAAGGTGGAATTCATTCCAAAGGACGAGGTGGCCGAACTGCTTCGCAGTCACGGCATTACCCAGTCCTCCCAGGACGAAGAGCACGTCTACTGTTCCATGTCGGACGACGTCGCGGTGGCCCACTGCCATCTCTCGATTCCCGACAGCACGGTCGAACCCAGAACCGGGGCATCCGTCGTCGAGATCAGCGATGCGGACATGGCCGGTGTGGTGGATTCGATCCTCCACAAGCTTCATCACAACCAGTTCATCCTGATTCCCGTGGGCAAGTGGCGCAGCATCTTCGATGTCGTCGCCTTCAGCCTCGCGAGCAACGAGGAGTGGCAGGCCGTCGACGCCGCCGCCACGGTCGAACTGAACACGCGGGATCCGCTGCTCGCGGATGCCGGAGACCTCCACCTGCTCTGCGACCTGATCAAGGCGTTGATGCAGGATTCGGACAAGCCGGATCAGGGGCTCACCATGATCACGGCAGGCGTGCCGGTCGCACTCGAGATCGTTCCCGACGGTGGAGTCCGAATCAGCTTCGGAAACCAGGCCGTGGCCGAAGAGATCGCCGAGGCCTACTCAAGCTGATCCGGCCACCGGTGAAGTTGATCGAGCACACACCATGAAGGACGGATCCGGACGTACCAAGCAGATCGAGCAACTCATGCGCAAGGCCGCGGAGTCGCTCGAATCCGGCGCACTGTTCGATTCGGAAGCAGCGGCCCAGAAGGCCCTGACGTCCTGCCGGGCCCGCTCGGACTGGGCATCCATGATCGAACTCGCCGCAATCCTCAGGGATGCGAGATCGGGTCTGCAGGGCAGCACCTACGTCAAGGGGGCGGTTCGGATTCTCGATGAGGACATTCCCGAGGACATGGAGTTCTCCACCGGGCGGTACCTGGTGCAGCCGCCGCGTGTCGGAGCCGACGCGAGACGCGTTCGTCTCCAATGCCTCGAGGAGGAGATCCCCGTCGTGGTGGTCTGTCGGGAACCCGGGACGCAGACCGGACTGGTGCCGGTGGTTGCGATCGCCCCCGGAACGACGGTACGGACGAAGGTGAAGCCGCCCTCGAACGATCGCAAGCCGACCGCGGGATGGCTTCAGACCTGTCTGGACGCCCTCTCCGAAGCAGCCCTCGAGCGGATCAATCCGGAACAGGAAGTGGAGCGGCGGATCGATGCGATTCTCGGCTGCATCGATGCGGTTCCGTATTCAGACGCCCTTCACGACCTGCTGGCCGCGGCATGCCAGGAAGCCCTCGATCGACCTTGATCTCGTCGTGGTGAGAGATCACTATGATGAAGTCAGAACGTCGGGACGGTAGCCGGCTTTGCAGTGGATCGGTTTCATGGCCGCAGGGGATCACATGACCAACGACACCCCGGTCGAATCACAGACAGAGGAAACGACGCTGACCTCCCGCATCGGGCAGGGGTACCGGCTTCGTGCGCTCTTCACCATCATCATCTGCGGCGTCCTCGGTCTGTGGGGCATCTACGACTACGTCTGGACGATTCCGACCCAGGAGGAGTTCTTCGAGCGGCGCGAGATCTCCGGCGACGTGCGCAAGCTGCTCGAATCGGCATCCGACCCCGAATACAACTTCGAGGCCCGGAACGCGATGATGGCCGTCCTTCAGGATCGTGCCCAGGGACTGAGCGAGACGACCCCGATCGATCCCGATCGGCTCAACGAGCTTCAGCCGACGTCCGACGAGGGATGGATGATCACCATGGCGCTGTACGCCAGGGGCCTCGAGTCGAGACCGCTTCCCAGCGGCAAGCCGTCCGAACAGATGCGGGTCGCCGGCGTCGTGGCCGAACGATCGCTCCAGCTCTATGGCGATGCCCAGGAACCCTCGGCCTACGACCGACCCGTGCAGTGGATGTTCATCCTCTCGCTCGTCTTCGTGCCCCTCTACCTGATCGCCCTCATGAAGCACTCTCCCAACGTCTACCGGCTGGATTCGGAGGGGAACCTCTTCCTGCCGGAAGGCGAGTGGACCCGGGACGAGATCACCGACATCGACATGAGCAGATGGATGTCCAAGTCCACCGCGATCGTCGAACACGTCGACGGACGGCACGCGAAACTCGACGCCTACATCTACAAGGATCTCCATCTGATCATCGGAGCCATCGCCCATCGGCTGCACCCCGATCAGTGGGAGGTCGACGGACGCAAGGTCAAGCCCGCGGCGACCGAGGAGACGGATGCATAACCATGCACCTTCTCTCCGCCCAGAATCTGATCAAGAGCTATTCGGGCCGCCGTGTCGTCGATGAAGTCAGCTTCACCGTCGACGAGGGCGAGGTCGTCGGTCTTCTCGGCCGAAACGGGGCCGGCAAGACCACCTCGTTCCGGATGGTGATCGGCATGATCGCTCCCGAGGGCGGTTCGGTGCTCTTCAGCGGCAACGATGTCACGACCCTGCCGATGTACCAGCATGCCCGCCGCGGAATGGGCTACCTGAGCCAGGAGCCGAGCATCTTCCAGAGGCTGTCGGTCCGCGACAACCTGATGGCCGTGCTCGAGACCACGTCGCTGAGCCGAAACGAGCAGCGGGACAGGTGCGATGAACTCCTGAACCAGTTCAACATCGAACACAAGTCCAAGGATCTCGCCAGAACATGCTCCGGCGGCGAACGAAGGCGACTCGAGATCGCGCGGGCCATGATCACCAGACCGCGACTCCTGCTGCTGGACGAACCGTTCGCGGCGGTCGATCCCCATACGGTCGAGGAACTCCAGGCGGAGGTCCGCAAGCTCGCCAGCCAGGGCATCGCGATCCTGGTCACCGACCACAACGTGCAGCAGACGCTGCGGATCTGCGATCGCGCCTACATCATCCATTCGGGAAGGAACCTTCGCGACGGCGATCCCAAGAGCATCATCAACGATCCCGAAGTCCGCGAAGCCTATCTTGCGTCCACCTTCCGTGGCGACGAGTTCGATTGAGCCGACCCATGAACCGATTCATCTTCACGTCACTTCTGGCCGCCATGTGTCTGTCGACGACCGGATGCGTGCGTCGAACCCTCCGGATCGACAGCACGCCGCAGGGCGCGCTGGTCTGGGTGAACCATCGGGAGGTCGGACGGACCCCCCTGGAGATCGATTTCACCTACTACGGCCACTACGACATCGAGCTGTCCCTCGATGGACACGAACCGATGATCACCGATGCCGATGCCGATCCTCCCGTCTGGGACATCATCGGACTGGATCTTCTGTTCGAAGTCGCTCCGTTCCAGTCCCACAGCGTGGTCGACTGGCACTTCGATCTCGAGCCGCGCAGCGACGATCTCGGCGCCCTGGTCACCAGAGCCCGGGAAATGAGAACCCGGTCGAAGTCGTCCGACCATCCCATGTCGAAGATCACCGTCGACGCCGAGGGACGGATCGAGGGGGATTCCACCATCCCTGACGAGCCCTCGAAGAGGGATGATGCTGCTCTTGAGTGATTCGCGGCCACCGCACCCCGGACCGCGTCAATAATGGAGAAGGCGATCGTTCGTCGTTCGCCGTCTGGAGGATGTCCATGTCCATGCGATCCTGTCTGATCGTCCTGCTGCTCTGTGCAGCCAACGCAACAACGTCCCGAGCCGCTCCCGACGCACCGGAACCGGATCCCGCCGCGCCCGAGAAGGCGCCGCAGGCGACGCCGGAGCAGCTGGAGCGGATCCGTCTCGCCCTGCCTCCGGACCTCGATGCGCGTTCGAGCCGGGCCGAACTGTGGAGCGAGCTGCTTCGAACCGCGGTCGAAAGCGCACGGCTGCGCGAGGAGCTCGCGAGATCCCAGGCGGACCTCTCCATCATCAGGAAGGAACTCGAGGAGTTGCGGCAGTTCATCCTTGATCACGAGGAGTTCGGATCCGACTACGAGGAATACCAGCGGATCAAGAAGGTGGCCGAGCGCGAGACGCGGCGAAGACAGGCCGAGCAGAGACGCAAGGAGGTCGACGCCCAACGGGAGGAGCAGCGAAAGGGGCGCAACGCCCAGCAGCAGCAGCGGTCCCGCGAGGAACTCGCGAAGATCCGGGCCGAGCAGTATCAGCAGGCCGGGTTCACGCCGATCGGTCTCGAGGCCTTCATGGGCCGTTCCTCCTACTTCTACGCTCCGGAGGATTCCACACAGCCGCCGATGATCTACAAGCCGTACCGGATCGGAACCGCGTACACGAGTCCGTCGACCGGCAACGAGATCGACTACACGAAGATGACGATCTCGGGCAGCGTCCTGAGCGCAGCCGCCGACATCCGCAACATCGGTGTGGCCATCACCTTCTTCGACGAGCACAACAACCAGATCGGGGCGGAGATCGTCCAGATCGAGAACGCCCGTCCCAACGTTCCGTACCCGTTCACCGCACAGCTCCAGATGGCGCTCAACCGGCCGTTCGCCAGCCACGCCTCCTACGTGCTCTACTCGGACCCGGTACCCTGAAGACACGATGAACGAACTCCAGATCAATGCGGGCCGACGCAAGAGGCGATCGCTCGTGCCGATTCTCATCATCGCGATCGCCGGCGGCCTGTTCCTCTGGGGGCAGTCGCGCAAGGATTCCCTGACCCGAACGGTCGCGAGCACGTTCGAGTCCGCCGCGCTGGATGTGTGCGACCGGGAGTCCATGCCGAACTCGATCCACTGGACGGTTCCGGGATTCAAGGAGATGTTCATCAAGACCATCCGACCGGCGTGCGATGGAAACGACCCCGATCTTCTGCTCAATGCCCATGCCATCGAGGGGGATGGACAGGATCCGGGTGGAAACGCCACCCACCGGGTGACCATCCAGCACGGGGCCGTGGCGCTGCTCCGACTGCGGGTCCACACCCGGGATGAGAGCCTGATCACGGTCATCGGGTGGTCGAAGCCCTGATCCGGATATCCTGTTGCGCATGGACGTCTGGATCAATGGAAAATTCGTGGAAGCGGAACGTGCCGAGGTCTCAGCCTTCGATGCGGGACTTCAACATGGTGTCGGCCTCTTCGAGACGATGCATGCGTGCAACGGGCGGATCTTCAGGGCCCACCAGCACGTGGAACGCCTCGCCGAATCGGCGCGGATGCTTCGGATGACGGAACGGCTGCACGCCGAACCGCTCGTGGAGGCCGCCGAGTTGATGCTGGAACGCAACAAGCTCGAACGGGCCCGGATACGACTCACGATCACCGGCGGCAACCTGAACATGCTGCAGTCGACGGGAACCTCGCAGCAGGATCCCACCATCCTGATCACCAGCCAGCCTCCGACCGAGTACCCGGACGAGTTCTTCGAGAAGGGCATCGGCGTCGTCTTCGCCGCGGGTCGCCTCTCCCCCTGGACGCCGGACGCCGGACACAAGACGCTCAACTACTGGTCGCGGATCCTCGCGCTCCAGGAGGCGGCCGCCCAGCGGGCCGGTGAGGCCCTGTGGCTGACTCCGGAAGCGAACATCGCAAGTGGATGCGTCAGCAATCTGTTCATCGTTTCGGACGGAACACTGATCACCCCCCCGTCGAGACACGAGGAACCGGGTGCCGCACTGCCGGGCATCACACGGGCCGCGGTGATCGAGCTGGCCGAATCGATGAACATTCCGGTCGAACGGAGACGGGTACCGGTGGACGACTTCATCGGGGCCGATGAGGCGTTCCTGACCAACTCGAGCTGGCAGGTCCTTCCCGTCACGAGTGTTCTGGTTCGCACCAACGCCGAGACCGAGGAGGGTGCGGAACCGTCCATCGAGATGCGTCCGCATTCGATCGGCGAAGGCGGAGTCGGCGGTACCACCAGTGATCTCCGTTCGGCGCTGCTCGCATGCATCGACCGGGAGACCGGTGATCAGGGCTGATCATTCGATCGGTTCAGCACCTTGACGTTCCTGCGCCGGGCGTCGTCCGGGCCACCGGCTGGACGTCCAGAACCTCCGCGAATCCCGAGCAGAAGCCGGTTGATCGCGGTCAGCACGGCGAAGACCAGGGTTGCCAGAATCGCCGCCGTGAGCAGCAGCAGCAGGACGGGAATGCCGACGACCAGCAGGAAGACGATCACTGCCGTCTTGACCACCCAATTCGGCTGACGGTTGGCGGCCTGGAAGGCGGATGCGAACCGCTCGCCACCCGGGTACACGAAGCGAATTCTGGGAGTATCGGTCATGACACGGATTGTACCGGCTGGCCCCGGGGCCAGTTCGAGAAGAAGTGTGAATTGATCGTGGGTTCGGCTTCACCCTGTCGGGACGGCCGGGAAGCGGGTAGCCTGATGAAAGCCCACGGATCCCACCCCACATGACCGAATCACCGATCTTCGCACACCTTCATCTGCACACCGAGTACTCGCTGCTCGATGGCGGGAATCGAATCAATCGACTCCTCGACCGGGTGGTCGATCTCGGAATGACCAGCGTCGCCATCACCGACCACGGCAACCTGCACGGATGCGTCGAGTTCTACCACGCCGCGCGCAAGAGGGGGATCAAGCCCATCCTCGGCATCGAGGCCTACGTGGCCCGGGGCGACCGGCGGAACAAGCAGGCAACCGGTGTCAGGGACATGGGTGATCACCTCGTGCTCCTCGCCGAGAACGAAGCCGGTTGGCGCAACCTGATGAAACTCAGCAGCGATTCGTATCTGGAGGGGTTCTACTACAAGCCCCGCATGGACCATGAGACGCTTGGCCAATGGTCGGATGGACTGATCGCGATCAACGGCCACCTGGGATCATCCATCGCGTGGCACCTCGAACGGTTCGTCGAGAACGAGAAGAGCGAACACTGGGATGCGGCGGTGGAGGAGGCCAGGTGGCATGCGGAGGCGTTCGGGCCCAGTGCGGATGGCCAGCCGTGCTTCTTCGTGGAACTCCAGCGGAACGGGGTCGCCGAACAGGACGCGATCAACCCGCACCTGATCCGTCTGGCCAGGGAACTCGACCTCCCGCTGGTCTGCGACAACGACGTCCACTTCCTCGGAGCGGAGGACCACGACGTCCACGACACGCTCTGCTGCATCTCGATGCAGAAGAACAAGGACGATCCGAACCGTCTGCACTATCCGACCGACATCTACCTCAAGAGTCCGGAGGACATGTCCGCGATGTTCACGGACCTTCCGGAGGTCGTCGAGAACGCCGCCCTGATCGGCGAACGATGCAACGTCGAACTCGACTTCGACGTCAGCCACGTGCCCCTCGTGCGCGTGAACGGTCCGGACAAGGAGCCGGTATGGAACGGAGAGGATCTGACCGACTGGTACAAGAGCTGGTGCAAGCAGTTCGAACTGCTTCCCTTCGATGAACTGCAGCCGGGCGCTCCGGCACGCGATCTGGTGCTCGAGGAGTGCAACCAGACGCTGCGACAGCTCTGCCGGGCCGGACTCATCTGGAGATACGGGGTCGACGGAATCACCGAGGAGATCACGAACCGCTGCGAACGTGAACTTCGGATTCTCGAAGACAAGTTCATCAGCGCGTACTTCCTGATCGTCTGGGACTTCGTCAACTGGGCCCACCAGCGCGGCATTCCCGCCACGGCCCGTGGCAGCGGCGTCGGAACCATGGTCGGCTACGTGCTCGGGCTGTCGAACGCGTGTCCGGTCGAACACGGACTCCTCTTCGAGCGATTCACCGATCCGGATCGGACCGAGTACCCGGACATCGACATCGACATCTGCCAGAACGGACGTGCCGATGTGATCGACTACGTCCGGGAGAAGTACGGGCACGTTGCGCAGATCATCACCTTCGGACGACTCAAGGCCAGGGCGGCCATCAAGGACGTCTCGCGGGTGCACGGTCTCCCGCCCCACGAGGGCCAGAGGCTGGCCAATCTGATTCCGAACGAACTGAACATCGTCATCGAGGATGCGCTCGATCGGGAACCGGAACTGAAGGCCGAATACGATTCGAATCCGACGATCCGGAAGGTGCTCGACACGGCCCGCGCCCTCGAGGGCCACGCCCGGCATGCCGGCGTGCATGCGGCGGGGGTGGTGATCGCGACGCAGCCGCTGGACACCATCGTGCCGCTCTACAGGGCCAGCGGGACGGACGACACGGTCACCCAGTGGGATGGACCCACGTGCGAGGCGGCCGGCCTCCTGAAGATGGACTTCCTCGGACTGCGGACGCTCTCGACCATCGAACTCGCCCGCAAGTTGATCTCCGACGCGTTCACCGAGGAGGAGATCGTCGCCGCGACGAACTGGACGAACGAAACCACGAGTCCGCTCGACATGGATCGGATGACCTACGAGGATCAGAAGGTGTTCGAACTGTTCAGACGCGGAGACACCTCCGGGATCTTCCAGTTCGAATCGGGTGGAATGCGCAAGCTGCTGCGTGAGATCAAGCCGGACCGCATCCAGGACATCATCGCCGCGAACGCGCTCTACAGGCCGGGACCGATGGATCTCATGGACGACTACTGCAGCCGGAAGCACGGTCGCATGGAGGTCGACCCCGTTCATCCCGTCGTCGACGAACTCACGAGCGAGACGTACGGGATCATGGTCTACCAGGAGCAGGTCATGCAGATCCTGCACGGTCTGGGCGACCTTCCGCTGCGCAGCGCGTACACCCTGATCAAGGCGATCAGCAAGAAGAAGCACGATGTGATCGATTCACAGCGTTCCGCATTCATCGAAGGTGCGGTCGCGAAGGGCGTCGACGCGAAGATGAGCGAACAGCTGTTCGAGCACATCCTCAAGTTCGCCGGATACGGATTCAACAAGTCCCACTCGACCTGCTACGCGATCATCGCCTACCAGACCGCGTGGCTGAAGACGTATTTCCCCGTGCAGTACATGGCCGCGCTGCTCACGTTCGAAAGCGGCGCAAAGAAGACCGAGGACTGGGCTCCCTATCTCGAGGACTGCCGTCACGCCGTGTTCCCCGATTCGAGCGATGCGCAACCCCACGTGGGAATCGAGATCAAGCCGCCCGACATCAACATCTCGCAGGCGAACTTCACGGTCGCCTGGGAGAACGAGGAACGACGAAGCAACTGCACCGGCAACATCAGGTTCGGCATCGGCGCGATCAAGGGAGTGGGGCGGACCGCGATCGACAGCATCCTCGGGGAACGCGACGAGAACGGACCGTTCGAGAGTCTCCACGACCTGTGCGCACGACTCTCCTCGCGGACCGTCAACCGCGCGACGATCGAGGCGCTCGTCCAGTCCGGGGCGATGGACTCGCTGCACGGAACCCGGAAGCGGGCCGCCATGCTGGCCGCCCTCGACGACGCCATCGCGGCCGGACAACGGGCCGCGTCGGATCGTGCAGCCGGTCAGGAGACGATGTTCGGCATGTTCACCGAGAACGAGACCGTCGAAGAGCAGTCGACCGAGACCTCGCTGCCGGACGTGACCCCATGGGACCGGCTGCGGACCCTCGGCGCCGAACGCGAGTACCTCGGATTCCACATCTCGGGCCACCCCCTCGAATCGTACGACGCGCTCGTCGATGCGTTCGCCACCTCGTCGATCACCGGACTGTCCGAACTCAGCCAGGACCAGCCGGTGATCATCGCAGGCCTGATCTCCCATCAGCGGACCATGGTCATCCAGCGGGGAAGGCAGGCGGGACAGAAGATGGCCGTCCTCACACTTCAGGATCGACTGGCCAGCATCGAAGGGGTGCTGTTCTCGGATGCGTACGCAAGCAACGTCGAGCGGATGCAGCTCAACGAAGTCGTCTTCGCGGAGGGCCGCATCGATACGAGTCGGGGTGAGACGCAGCTGATCGTCGAACGGATCTTCCCCGCGAAGTCAGCGCTGCACGCGCTGGTGGGAACCCTCGAGATCAACCTCGCGAGCATCGCCGACGTGAACGACGACACCGACCGTGAGGACCGGTTGGGTTCGATCGCACACGTGCTGCGACGAACCAACGGCATGGATCCGATCGAAGGCGGGAATCCCGCCGACGTCATCCTGTCGCTTCCGGTCGAGCAGAAGATCGTGCACATGCGGGCACGTCGGAAGGTCGTGGTCGACGAACCGCTCCTCACGGAGCTGCGGACGATGCTCCAGGACGAGAAGGCGATCCGGCTGCGGGGGCGCCGTCCGTCGGTCGCCCCCAGAAAGAAGCGGTTCAACGCCAAGCGGCAACGCAGCGAAGACTGATCACGCGGCGAGATCGCCCCAGTCGGCCTCGTCCTCGGCATCCTTGGGCCATTCGTTCGTCGAACGCTTGTACACACGGAGAATTCGACCCAGCTGTTCCGCGAGGATGTCCCGCAGGGCGTCGAGCATGCTGGCCATGTCGTCCGTGAAGGGCGTCGTGCTGCTCCGGAAGAGGGTGACGATCGCCAGGCAGTTTCCGTTCCGATTGCAGGTGAACGAGACGACTTCCGAATCCTCGAACAGATCGGGATCCACGCCGTCGTGATTCGCGAAGGACTGCGCGTCCTCGAACTTCATCAGGGCGTCCTCGCCCTGCATCGGTCCACAGAGGACCTCGCCGAGCTTCTCGAGCGACGGCATGATGTTCCGGTCCTGCCATTCGAAGTTGACGAACGCGCCGATCCCGTACTTGCCCTCGTCCTCACGGAGATGGACGACGCCGTTCGTCGGACCGATCTTCTTGAGGATGTATTCGAGCGTGGTTCGGAGCATGTCCTCGACGTCGAGTTCCTGATTGATCAGCGTCCTGAATTCGGTGGTCATCTCCACCGTCGACATCTGGTCCTTGATGTTCCTGTAGGCGGAGGCGAGATCGCTGCAGAGCACGTCGACCTGCTGCGACATCTCGTCCTTGGACGCGCGAAGCGTCTCGCATGCATCCATGAGTCGCTGCATCTTCTGCTCGCGACGACGATGCGATCGGCCCTGGGCGACGACCTTGCCGATCCGTCCCGGAAGGTCTTCCAGCGACTCCGGGAGCGTCATGTAGTCCGTTGCGCCGACCCGGATGGCCTCGATCGTCCCCTCGGAGTCGGATTCCCGGGAATAGGCGATCGCGCGGAGCCAGGGGCATGCCGCCCGCGCCTCCCCGATGAACGACACGGCGTCATCGTGCGTCGTCGTGTCGAGCAGCACCAGATCGAAGTCGGACGTCGAGAGTGCGGTCCGTGCGGCGTCGAGCGACCCGACGGGAGTGCAGCGGTGGCCCGAACTCCGTACGCAGCCGCCGATCGCGTCGCTGTTCGTTCCCTGCGGGGCGATCAGGAGGACCGAGGCCGGTCCTTCGACCTCCGGCATCGTCTTCGTGTGGTCGGCCTGCTTGGAGGTGCTGTTGTCGATGTTGTTGTTGGGTTTCATTGAAATCTGCCTTGTCTTGCCTGTTCCCTGTCCATGTCTTCAATCGGCGGTTCGAAGAGGACGTTTCATCCCACGATGAGACTTCATCCGGTATCACGTACCGGGGTGCCTGTCATTGCCTACGAGCCGCACAGACCGTGCAACTCGTCCAGAATGGTCTTTGCTTCGAGGTGTCCCGGAACGCACGACGCGACTTCGTCATGCAGCTGCTGCTGCGATGTTCCGTCCTGGACGTTTCCGGTGAAGTAGATGATGCGGACATCGGTCCGGTCCGACTCATCGAGTCTTCGACGCATCAGAGCGGGATCCATGTCCTGCACGGCCGAGCTGATGATGATCAGGTCCGGACTGCACCGCTGCATGGTCATCCCCGCATCGAACGCATTTTCAGCGATCTCGAGTGTGACGGAATGCGTCTCCGAAATCGCCCGGTTGACGTCCTGGATGCGGGTCTGGTCCCGTCCGATCAGGAGCACGGTGGTGGACTTCTCCTCGAGACGATCGCTCGACATTCCGTTCTTCTTCATGAAGACGAGCAGATCGCTTCGTGGAATCCGTCGGAATCGGGATCCGGGAACCCGGAATCCGTTCAGACGACCGTTGTCGAAGCAGCGGATGATGGTCTGCTGCGAGACGCTGCAGAGTTCCGCCGCCTCTCCGGTGGTGAAGATCTGCTTCTCGGAGATCGAATCTCGGTCTTGTATGCGACGTGTCATTGCATTGCTCCCGGCGTTCTCGGAGTCCGGTCGATGTGATGGACCAGACGGACCTGCTTGCCGGGATTGACATCGGCCGGGCGAAAGGCGTGCTGAAGCGGTCCATCGATCTTGCCGGAATCACCGGTTCGAACCAGACCGCACAGACGTCACAGATGGAACGCTCGGGCAACGGATCCGCACTGAAGCGGCTTCAGGGGCGTTTTTTCGCTTCCCAGATCGAAACCGCCTCGGGAACCCTCGGATAGATCGGCTGGAGGGAATGGGGCTCGTCCGCATCGCCGGATTCGTGCCGGTGCCTCGTCAGGGACAGGCATGCCATGGGATCCCATCGGGGCGGGAGGATGGTCACGCCCCGATCGTCGGCCGCACGACGGAACGATTCCGGCAGGTGCTCGTCGGCCACGATCGTCGCGATCGAATCGAACCCGTCCTGGTTCCCGTCCGCGTGCACGAGGGAGGCTTCCCCGCGAATGCGCCATCGACCGTCTTCCTTGGCCACGCTGGTGAACCATGCGGTGTCACCCTTGCCGGCAAGGGCGATCACCATCTCGGAAGGCGGATCCGGGACGGAGGATGCCACCACCAGTGCCGACGGCACTCCGTAGACGGGGAGCTCGAGGGCAAGGGCGAGACTCTTGACCGTGGCGATCGAGACACGAAGTCCGGTGAATCCACCGGGACCGATCGACACGCCGCATCCGGCCAGATCGTCGCGTGCGCATCCGTGGTCGCGCAGCATCGAATCGATCGCTGGAACAAGCACGTCGTCGTGCCGAGCCTCCGGATCGAAGAGCATGCGATGCGATGCGCCGTTTCCATCGAGCAGCGCGATGCCGCCCGCCCGCTGCGAACACTCGATTGCCAGCAGGGGAGGAGTCACATGGCACCCCGCGGTCCGGTCGTGATCGACTGGAGATGGATCGAAGCCTCGATCAACGCCTCCGGTTCCGGTTCGCGATCAAGAGGCCAGTCGATCACCATGCCATTGACCTTGTCGCTGTTGATCGCGACGAGTCTGGGCCCGTCTCGGCGGATTCCTTCGGGTACGGACTGGTGACCGATGCAGAACGTCTTCACTCCCCAGCGGTCCGCAAGCGCATCGAGCTGGTCGGGTTCGTGGCGTCGTCCCCAGGTCAGAAGATAGATGGACGATCCGGATCCCTCGTAGTCGATGGGTTCGAGTGCTCGTTCCAGAATCTCGGGTTCGAATCCGCCCATTCGATCCGCAGCCGGAAGCGAATGGGTGCAGAGGAGGCCGCCGGCGGTCCGGACGGCGAGCGGCATCGCGGCGATGAACGACTCGATCGCGGCAGTGACATCGTCCGCGTCGTCGCCGAAGACCCAGTCGACCGCATCCTGGAAGAGTTCCACGTTGTTGCCCGCACCCTTGCTGACCGCACGACGGGTCAACTGCGAGAGCTCGTGGTTTCCGAGAATGACATGCACCTGATCCGGATGCGCGAGCACCAGTTCGGCGACCCGACCCAGCATCCGGTAGGAGAAGTCCATTCCATTGAGAAGGCGATCGCCGTGGATCAGCTCCTGGAGCACCACGTGGCGGGTGGGATCCTCATCGAGCCTTGCGAGATGGAGGATCCTGTACCAGTGGTCGAGATGGTCGTGGAGATCGCCCGTGATGAGCAGCCGCCCGTCGGAAGGGAGTTCGACGATCGAATCGCGACGATGCTGCGCGGAACGCATCGCCTCCGCCGCGGATTCGAAGAGATCGACCGTTGCGTGGGCGTCGTTGAGATCGATGGGCCTTCCGCTCACGACTTCCTGCTGCCGCGTGATGCGAAGATCGCCGAGGACTGCCCGATTCCCTGACCCTTGCGCACCATGCCGACTTCGCTGATGCGTTCCCATGCGCTCGCGGCGTTGTCCGGGGAATATTCGATGCAGATCGAGCGACGACCGAGCGCACGGGCCACCGTGCAGGTCGTTCCGCTTCCGGCGAAGGGGTCGAGAACCAGTGATCCCTCGTTCGAACACGATTCGATCACCCGCTCGAGGTAGACCTCGGGAATCTGGTTCTGGTGGTTGCTTCGTCGTTCCTTGTTGTTCCCCTGGATCCGCCCCCAGTACTTGCCGTACCAGACATCCATCGGAACACGCATTCCCTTGTTCGAATCCTTGGCCATCGTTCTCGCGTCGCCGTAGATGCTCGCCCTGTCGGACTGCTCGAGGATCGAATCCGGATTCCAGATCCGGTTCTTGGGATCCTTGCAGAAGTAGAGTGCGTGCACCTTCGAGGTGATGAATCCGCTGTTGCGGCACTGGCCGAACCTGAAATGCCAGATGCACCAGTTGACCATGGTCAGTCCGCGCGACTTGAGATGCACCACGATCTCGGCGGCCGTGTCGTCGGGAATGTTGACCCAGAGGCTTCCGTTCGGGGCCAGCGCCTCGATGCATCCGTCGAGCCACTGTCGCGTGAAGGACTCGTAGTCCTCGCGGGGCATGGAATCATCCCAGTCGCCGTAGTTGACGTCCCAGTTGAACGGAGGGTCGGCGAAGACCAGATCCACGCTTCCCTTCTCGGGAAGTCGCGCAAGCACCTCGCGGCAGTCGCCGACGAAGAGGGAGGTGTCCGGATCGGACACGCTGAACGCAGGCCCGCCGTCGCCGTGATCGGCGGGGGGATCCGGGGTCCCGGAAAAGAGGTCGGGTGCTGGGTCGGACATCATCCTGTTGTACCAGATCGGTCTGCGCGGTCCTACTGGGTTCCGAAGATCCGATCTCCGGCATCGCCCAGACCGGGGCGGATGTAGCTGTTCTCGTCGAGACAACGATCGAGCGAAGCGGTGAAGACGGGAACATCCGGATGGGTGGCCAGGAGATGAGAGACACCCTCCGGAGCCGCCACGAGGCAGATCATCCTGATGTTGCCGCAACCGAGCTCCTTCATGCGATCGAGAGCGAATGC
>MDTG01006974.1_pt1 | contig 36998 bp, 40 predicted proteins | sample 811421 | NCBI WGS metagenome assembly MDTG01 (sample SAMN05326645, study PRJNA326480) | marine metagenome | isolation source: seawater | place: Pacific Ocean: South East | collected 2011
ATGAACCAAAACCTTGTGCTACTTGGTCAGATTGAACGTCACCATCATAATTTTTACAAGCCCATATATATTTGCCGCTCCACTTCATTGCACATGCAACCATGTCATCTATTAATCTATGTTCATATGTAATTCCTACCTTTTCAAATTTTTCTTTAAATTCTTTTTGAAAAATTTCCTCAAATATATCTTTAAATCTTCCATCGTAAGATTTTAAAATAGTGTTTTTTGACGAAAAATAAACTGGCCACTTTCGGGCTAAACCGTAATTCATGCAAGCTCTAGCAAAATCTTTAATTGAATTATCTAAATTATACATTGACATCGCAATGCCTGGACCATCAAAGTTAAAAACTTCATGTTCAATTTTATTTTTTCCATCCTCTGACTCCCATTTAACAATCATTTTTCCTTTACCAGGTACTTTAAAATCAGTAGCTTTATATTGATCTCCAAACGCATGTCTCCCAACAATTACACTATCTGTCCAATGAGGAACTAACCTTGGAACATTTTTACATATAATTGGCTCTCTAAAAATTGTCCCACCAACAATGTTTCTAATAGTTCCATTTGGCGATCTCCACATTTTCTTTAGTTTAAATTCTTCAACGCGTGCCTCGTCAGGTGTTATAGTTGCACACTTAACTCCTGCACCATATTTTTGAATTGCTTTAGCACAATCGATTGTAACTTGATCATTAGTCTTATCTCTATTTTCCATGCCGAGATCATAATATTTTAGATCAATCTCTAGGTAGGGTTTAATGAGCTTGTTCTTTATAAACGACCATATGATTCTTGTCATTTCGTCACCGTCAAGCTCAACTACTGGGTTTTTAACTTTAATTTTAGCCATATTTTAAAAATTAATTGATTAAGTGTGATTTTTATACATATTAATGAAAAATTAGCAAACTATATAATATAGATATGTTGAACAATATTTTTCCAAAAATACACAAAGAAGGCTATAAATTTTTAGCAATTTCAATAATTATCACCTTTTTTTGTTTATTGTTTTCTAAAACCTTAGGATTAATTTTTGTCATTCTAAGCATATGGGTTTACTATTTTTTTAGAGATCCAGATAGATTTTCTCTAAATGATGATAATTTTCTAGTCAGTCCAGCAGATGGACTAATAACGAATATTAGTAGTACATCAGGTCCAATTGAATTGGGACTTGAAAACAAACAATTTACAAAAGTAAGTATATTTATGAATGTATTTAATTGTCATGTAAATAGAATTCCAACTTCTGGTATAATAGATGAAATAATTTATAAACCAGGTAAGTTTTTGAATGCATCTTTAGATAAGGCAAGTAAAGAAAATGAGAGGAATTACTATAAATTAAAAACTGAGTCTAATGAAGAAATTGTTATTGTTCAAATAGCAGGTCTTATAGCAAGAAGAATTGTTTGTGAGGTAAGTAAAGATCAAAAATTGAAACAAGGTGAAAGAATTGGCATGATAAGATTTGGAAGTAGAGTAGATATTTATTTTAATAATAAGAAAACTTTGGCTAAACTAGGACAAAATGTAGTTGCTGGAGAAAGTTTAATAGCAGGTTAAATCATGCAAGAAAAAAAATTTACAGTAGTCCACTCAAAAAAATCAAGATATATATTGCCAAATTTGTTGACACTTGTCGGTGTTTGTTTAGGCATAAGTTCTATTAAATTTGCTCTTGATGAAAATTTTAGTTTAGCAGTAATATTTTTAATTTTTGCCGCACTATTAGATGCTTTAGATGGAAGAATAGCTAGACTAATAAAAGGAACATCTGAATTTGGAAAGGAATTAGACTCTCTTACTGACTTTGTAAGTTTTGGGATAGCTCCAGCGTTTGTAGTTTATTTTTGGGAATTAAAAAATTTAGGTAAAATCGGATGGGCTATTACACTTATTTATTCTGTTTGTTGTGTTTTAAGGTTAGCAAGATTTAATTTAACAAAAATATATGAAAATGAGTCTTGGAAAATGAATTTTTTCCAGGGCGTGCCCTCACCAGCTGGGGGAATACTTATCCTATTACCTTTAATTTATGAGTTATCAGATTTAAATTTAAACCTTAATGTGAAATTTATTACTCCTTATTTAGAAATCGTAATTGCAATTTTATTAATTAGTAAATTGCCAACTTTTTCTTTCAAAAAAATTACCATCCAAAGTAAGATGACAATTTTTATACTATTAATTGTTGGGATTTTATTCGTTTCACTTATATTTTACACATTTGAAACTTTATTAATAATAGGATTATCTTATATCTTGACACTTCCTATAAGCTTTTATTTTTTCAATAAACAAGATAGAAAGTTTAGAAATGAAAATAAAGAGGATGAACATGAAGATATTTTATAATGAAAAAATCAAAACGAAAAAAAAAAAGCAAAAGCTGGGTTATAAAACAGCATAGAGATCAATTCTTCAAAAAATCAAAAGTATTAGGGTACAGATCCAGGTCTGCATTTAAATTAATAGAATTGAACGATAAATTTAAATTTTTAAAGTCTAACACTCAATTAATTGATATTGGTTCTACACCTGGCGGATGGTCTCAAGTAGCGAGGAACATCATAAAAAAAGGAAAAATAATTGCAATTGATATTAAAGAAATGAAATTTTTAAAGGGTGTCACTTTTTTAAAATGCGATTTTACTGCAAAAGAGACTAAAATTAAGCTATTGGAGGAATATAAGCAAAAGGCAGACGTAGTTTTGTCAGATATGGCTGCTGACACCACAGGAAATAGGGACTTAGATTGTATTAGAACGAATCTCTTATGTTCCGAGGTCATAGATTTTGCCCATTCGGTGCTTAAACCACAAGGTAAATTAATAGCCAAGGTTTTTATGGGGGAAGATTTTCTAACCGTTAAAGACAAAGCAAAAAAAAGATTTAAAAAGGTTGAATTTTTTAAACCCGACTCAAGTCGCTCTGAGTCGAAAGAAACTTATATACATTGTTCAACATTAAATACTTTATAAATTTATAAAATCGTTTATAAGTTTATATGGAACCAATTAAAGAAGCTTTAACATTTGACGACGTTTTACTCGTTCCTCGTTATTCTGCAGTTTTACCTTCTCAAGTAAATATTCAAACAAAATTAACAAAAAAAATTAATCTTAAAGTGCCTTTTTTATCCTCTGCGATGGATACAGTGACAGAGTCTTCAATGGCCATAGGTATAGCAAAGTCTGGAGGAATGGGCGTCATTCATAGAAATTTAAATATAAAAAAACAAAGTTTTGAAGTTAAAAAAGTAAAAAATAAAAGATTATCTGTCGGAGCGGCAGTTGGAACTGGGTCAGAGGATATACTTCGAGCAAAAAATTTAATAGATTCGGGAGTAGATTTATTAGTAATAGATACGGCTCATGGACATAGTGAAAAAGTTTTAAGAATATTGTCGAAGATAAGAAAAATTTCAAATAAGTTGCCCATCTGTGTCGGAAATATAGCTTCGGGCGAGGCCGCGAAAAAACTTTTTGATAGTGGAGCTGATATTCTAAAAGTTGGAATTGGGCCTGGATCAATTTGTACAACCAGAATGATCGCAGGAATTGGCGTACCTCAAATCACAGCCATAATGGACGTGAAAAAAAGTTTAAAAAATAAGAATGTAAAAATTATTTCTGATGGCGGGATTAAATTTTCAGGTGACATAGTGAAAGCTTTGGCTGCTGGAGCAGATGCAATAATGATGGGATCTATTTTTGCAGGGACAACAGAAAGTCCAGGAAAAATATTTAAAATTAAAAACAAGAAGTACAAATTTTATAGAGGGATGGGCTCGATAGGTGCAATGTCAGCGGGATCTTCAAATAGATATTTTCAAAAAAACTATAAGGATAAATCAAAGTTTGTGCCCGAAGGAGTTGAGGGTCGTGTAGAATTTAAAGGCCCAACCTCAAAAATAATTTATCAACTACAAGGAGGTCTTAGATCATCGATGGGATACATCGGTGCAAAAAACTTGAGTGAAATTCAAAAAAATGCAAAGTTTATTAAAATTACAAAAGCTGGATTTTATGAAAGTATGGTACATAGTGTAGAAATGTTAAAAAATGAAACAAATTATAAATTATGAAAAAAATAAATATTCTTATTTTGACAACAATTTGTATAATAAATTTTACAAATGTTTCTTTTGCTGAAAACAATTATTTTCAAGATGGAAAAAAGTTTTTTGAAGAAAAAAAATATAAACAGGCAAAGTTTTTTTTTGAAAAGGATATAGTCTTTAATCCTAAAAATGAAAATTCTTATTTATATCTTGCAAAAATATTTAAGATAGAAAAAAAAGATATTTTAGAAGAAAACAATTTAGAAACTACGTTACTTTTAAATCCAAAAAATGAAGAGGCTATTTATAATCTAGCTCTTTTAAATATTAAAAAGTCAAATTTTTCAAAGTCAAAAAAACTAATAGATACCTTTGATAAAGTTTGTAAAAATCTATGTACTTCTAAAAAAAAACTTCAAGAAACCTTAGATAATTCAAATAAAAAATAATCCATGTCTAAAATTAAGGAAAAAATCATAATAGTTGATTTTGGGTCTCAAGTTACAAAGTTAATAGCAAGAAGAATAAGAGACCTAGGTGTCTTTTCAGAAATTGTAAATCTTCAAGATTTTAAAAAAATAAATGATTTTAATTTTATTAGAGGAATTATTCTTTCTGGTGGGCCAGCAACAGTCACAAGTAAAAATTTTCCAAATATACCAAAGCATATTTTTTTAAAAAATATTCCAATTCTTGGAATTTGCTATGGATTACAACTTATTGCTAAAAATTTTGGTGGGAAAATTAAATCTGGTGGAAAAAAGAGAGAATTTGGAAGAATTATTTTAAATAAAAGTAAAACTTCTTTACTAACTAAAAATTTTTATAAAAACAATAAATCAGAAGTTTGGATGAGTCATCAAGATGAAGTTTACAAATTACCAAAAGGCTTTGTAAAAATTGCTTCAACAACAAGCTCTCCTTTAACAATAATTGAAAATAAAAAAAGAAAAATTTATGGAATTCAATTTCATCCTGAAGTTACGCATACAAAAAATGGTCTTTTTATAATTAAAAATTTTATTTTTTTGATTTGTAAAATAAAAAAACAATGGAAGATTGAATTAGAAAAAAAAAGAATAATTAAGGAAATAAAAAATAAAGTTGGAAATGATAAAGTAATTTGCGCACTATCAGGCGGCGTGGATAGTAGTGTTGTAGCTTTATTAATTAACAAAGCAATTAAGAAAAATCTCATATGTATAATGGTGGATACGGGACTAATGAGAAAAAATGAGTTTAAATATACTTATATTAAATTTAAACGAAAATATAAACTTAATGTAAAGTTACTAGATGCCTCAAAAATCTTTTTAAAAAAACTCAAAAACATATCTAATCCTGAAAAAAAAAGAAAAATAATTGGATCTTTATTTATTAAAATTTTTGAAAAAGAAGCTAGAAAATATAAAAATGTAAAATATTTAGCTCAAGGCACTTTGTACCCGGATGTAATTGAAAGCAAGTCAGCAACTGGAAGTAAAACTTCAAAAATCAAATCCCATCATAATGTTGGCGGATTACCCAAAAAAATGAATCTAAAATTAATTGAGCCTTTAAAGGAATTTTTTAAAGATGAAGCAAGAAAGTTAGGTACATCAGTTGGTTTAATTAAATCAATTTCAAATAGACATCCTTTTCCAGGACCAGGTCTAGCAATTAGGATCATCGGTGAAGTTACACACGAAAAAGTAAAAATTTTACAAGAGGCTGATCACATCTTTATCCAGGAGTTATTAAAAAATAATTTATATGATAAAATATGGCAAGCTTATGTGGCACTCCTACCAGTTAAAACAGTTGGTGTTATGGGAGACTCCAGAACTTATGAATACACTTGTTTGATAAGAGCTGTTACATCCGAAGACGGTATGACAGCTGATTATTTTAATTTTCCTAAATATTTTTTAGATATTATTTCAAACAAAATTATAAATAGTGTTAAGGGTATCAATAGAGTTGTTTATGATATAACCTCAAAACCACCAAGCACTATAGAATTAGAGTAATAATGAAAAATAAGATAAAAAATTTAATTAGAAAAAAAGGTAGGTTACCAATAGTAATGCTTACAGCATATTCTGGAAGCACCTCTAAAATTTTAGATAAGTATTGTGACGCAATACTTGTAGGTGACTCATTAGCTAATACATTGTATTCGATGAGCAATACTCACAAAGTCACCATCGAGATGATGATATTACATGCTCGTAGCGTTAAAATGGGTATTAAAAAATCAATTTTAATTGTTGATATGCCTCTACAAACTTATGACAATAAAAATATGGCTCTTAAAAATGCTAAAAAAGTAATGCGAGAAACAAAGTGTGATGCAATAAAAATTGAGAGTAATAAAAAAAATTTTGATATTGTTAAACATTTAGTTAAATCGAATATACCAGTAATGGGACACATTGGATTTACTCCTCAATTTAAAAAAAAATTTAAAGTTTCTGGTTCATCAAAAATTGAAACTAATAAACTAATTAATGAAGCAAAAAAAATTGAGGAAGCTGGGGCCTTTTCAATTGTTTTAGAATGTATAGCTTCCGCATCATCAAAAAAAATTACACAGGCTTTAGGAATTCCCACTATAGGAATTGGATCCTCGGTGAATTGTGATGGACAAGTTTTAGTGACAGATGATCTAGTAGGTTTAAGTGGGTTTACACCAAGATTTGTAAAAAAATATTCAAACGTTGCAAAATTAATTGATAAAAGTGTTAAAAAATATAGTAAAGAGGTAAAGAAAAGACATTTTCCAAAAAAAAATAATAGTTATTAAAACGTATGAGCAATGAACAATTAGAAAAAAGTATTCAGGATAAAGTTTCAATTTTTTTTAAAAAAAATTTAAAAAAGTTGATAATTTTTCTTGGTTTTGCAATCCTTATTTTTTTATCATTTATTTTTTTTGAATATAAAAGCAACAATCTAAATATAAAATTATCAGAAGATTACAATAAAGCTAAGATTTTGATTCAGAACGAAAAAAATGAAGAAGCAAATTTAATTCTCATAGATATAATTAATGAAAAAAATAAAATTTACTCTCCACTATCACTTTATTTAATTTTAGACTCAGATCTTATTAAAGATAAAGAAAAATTAGAAATATTATTTGATAAAATTATAACAATTAAAAGTTTGGAAAAAGAAGAAATAAATTTGATGAAGATCAAAAAAGCACTATTTATAATGGATCAAAAAAATGAACAAAAAATTTTAGAACTTCTTAATCCAATTATTAATAATAATTCTGTTTGGAAAAATACTGCACTAGAATTATTAGCAAATTTTTTTTTAAGCAAAGGAGATAAATTAAAATCTGAGGAATATTTTAAATTGATAGAAATCGAGTAAAATGAGAAAAATAACAAAACTTTTATTTTTAATTATTTTATTCCAAAATTGCTCATTTGATAATAAAACAGGAATTTGGAAAGATGATACGCTCGTAGCAGACTCTGTGTCTAGTAGCTCTATAAAAGACATAGGCAAGCTAAATAAGAATATTAATATCAAAAATCTAAAAGAAGCTTTTTTAAATCCATATAAAGTTGAACAAGGGGAAAATGTTCTTCCCTCAATTAAGATTTCCATCGACTCGGAAATTGAAAATAGAAATTGGACAAGTACATATTTAAATGGTGAAAATAACTTATCTAATCATTTTTATAAAAATAAAAGAAAATTGATTTCAAAAAGTTCAAAACTTTCAAAATTTTCAAAAAATACTCTTAATAATTCTCGCGACTCTCTCACCCCTTTAATTTATGAAGAGCATGCAATTTCTTACGATCATAAAGGAACAATATATATTTATTCAATTAGCAAAAAAAAAAAAATTTACGAATTTAATTTCTACAAAAATAAATATAAGCGTTATAAGAAGATAATTTATTTAACTGTTAAGGATGGCGTTATTTACGCCAGTGATAATCTTGGGTATCTTTATTCTATTGATATAAATTTAAACAAATTAAAATGGGCGAAAAATTACGGAATTCCTTTTAGATCTAATATTCAAGTGGTTGATAGCCAACTTATCTTAGCAAACCAAGACAACACTCTATTTTCGGTCCGATTAGATAATGGATCTAAAAATTGGGAATACCAAACCCAAGTAACAAAATTAAAAACAAATTTTATCAATAATATAGCGGTAGATAAAATTAATAAAAGCATAATATTTCTGAATACAAGTGGTGAACTTTACTCAGTCAATTATAAAACAAAAAAAATAAATTGGATCTTATATTTAAAAAAAATAACACCAAGTGCCGAAACTGACTTATTTAAAAGTCTTCCTATTATACTTAAAGATGAAAAATTAATTTTATCTACAAATAAATCTCTATCGTTATTTCTCTCGACTTCAGGAGAAAAAATTTGGGAAAGATTTATTGTCAGTGATACTAAGCCAATATTAAATCAAAATTATTTATTTCTTATTTCACAAGACTATTATCTCATATGTATAGATGTTTTATCTGGCCAAACAGTTTGGTCACAAAATATATATAGACAAATTGATAGTAAAAAAAAATTAGCTAAAATACAAAATAAGGTAGGGTCTCCGTCAAGCTTTATAATCGCAGACTCTAAAATTTTTGTAATAACCTCAAATGGTTACACATTAATTTTTAATTATCTTGATGGAAAGATTAAATCTAAAGATAAAACTTTAATTTCAAGTATTTCTAACATCCCCGTATTTTCAAATGGATTTATTTATTTACTTGATCGAAGCTTTAGATTGAGAAAATATAATTAATTATTAGACTTACTACTTAATAATGATAATTGCGTTACCTTTCCTTTACCTAATAAGTCGGAAGGTTTGATTGGATAGTCTCCAGTGAAATAATGGTCACTGAATTGAGGATATTCTTTATTTCTTTTTTCACATCCCAAAGCTTTGTAAAGACCTTCCAAACTTAAAAATTTTAAAGATTTAGCGTTTATATAATTACACATTTCGTTATTATTTTTATTATGTGCAAGTAATTCCTCTTTAGTAGGCATATCGACACCATAAAAATCAGGAAATAAAATTTCTGGACAAGCTATTCGAACGTGAACCTCTCTCGCGCCTGCTTCATAAAGCATTCTGACAATTTTATAGCAAGTAGTGCCTCTTACAAGTGAGTCATCAATAAGAATTATTGATTTATTTTTGATCATGGACTTTGTTGCGCTTAATTTTAATTTTACACCTAGGCTTCTTATATTTTGAGTTGGTTCAATAAAAGTTCTTCCCACATAATGATTTCTAATAAGCCCTAATTCAAATTTTTTTTTGGTATATTGCGCGTAGCCTAAAGCTGCTGGCACACCTGAGTCAGGAACAGGAACAACAAAATCAGAGTTCACATCAGTTTCTTTTGCCAATTCTTCACCTAATCTTTTTCTATATTCATAAGCGCATTGTCCGTTAATAATACTATCGGGTCTTGCAAAATATATGTATTCAAAAACACATGGTCTTGCTTTTTGCTTTGGAAATGGCTTTATACTTGTAAGTTGGCCATTTTCTATAGAAACAATTTCACCGTTCTCAACATCTCTAACAAATTTTGCACCTACAATGTCTAAAGCGCAAGTCTCAGAGGCAAAAATATAAGAATTTTTTATTTTACCTATAACTAATGGTCTTATTCCAAATGGGTCTCTTACTCCTATTAATTTCTTATTTGTCATTATAATTAGTGCGTAGGCACCTTGAATTTGAAATAATGAGTCTACAATTTTATCAATAATTTTTACTCTCTTTGATTTCGCAATTAATTGAACTATTGTTTCAGTGTCACTTGTAGTTCTAAAAATTGCTCCATCTTTAACTAATTCATCTCTTAGTGTTATGGCGTTTGTTAAATTACCATTATGAGCAATGCTTAACCCCCCTCCATGCAGATCCGCAAAGAATGGTTGAATATTTCTTAAAGATGTTTCACCAGTAGTTGAATAGCGATTATGCCCTATAGCGAAATTACCAGGTAACTTTTTTAGAACATTACTTTTTGTAAAATGGTCGCCAACTAGCCCTTGTCTTTTTTCTGAATGATAATTTTTCCCATCATAAGAAACTATTCCACAACCTTCTTGACCGCGATGCTGTAAAGCATGCAAACCTAAAGCAACAACAGCAGCTGCATCTTCTGCTGAAGAAATACCAAATATTCCACATTCCTCTTTTAATTTATCTGATCTAAATTTTTTCAATTTTTTCTTTTGTATCTATAAAATCTTCACTGCCGGGAAACTCATCAATTAAAACTTCACTTCCTTTTTTAACCGCATCAAAAGTAAAAGCCTCTTCAGCTGATATACCCCAATTTTGATAAGGATAAAACCAATTTAAAATGGAAAACAAACAAACAGTTACAACATAACCTTTAAATATACCAAAAATAAGACCAAAAGACTTATCTATAGATCCCAATCCAGTCCAAGTAACAGCCCTATTTAATGATCTCCCAATTACAACAATTATAAACAACGAACATATAAAAATTCCTATTCCTAAACCAACACTGTTAATAAATTCAGAGTTTATGTACTCACTTACCCAAGGTTGTAATTTGGGAACAAGAATAATCGTGACCACTAAAGATAAAACCCATTTCATAAAAGATAAAAAACTTAATGAAAAACCTTTTAAAAAACATTGCACAATCGAATAAATCATAATAAATGCAAAAAACAAATCAAACAAATTTAAATTTTTAAAAAAGTCAATTATATTTTCAATCATATATCGAATTTAATTTGTTTCACCAAAAGGCTTCAAAACTAGAATTAATTTTGGCAAAAGTGTTAACACAGAAATTAAAGCCAATAACATTGCTATCCCAGTAAACACACCAAAATATATCGTGGGAATAAAATTAGATAAAACTAGAATTGAAAAACCAAATACAATAGTTATTGATGTATTTAATATTGCGATCCCAACTGTACTATGACAACGATCTATAGTTAACTCATAATTTTTAATTTTATCAAATTCTTCTTTGAATCTATAAATATAATGAATACTATTATCTACGGCAATTCCTATAGTGATTGCTGCAATTGTAATAGTCATCATATCTAAAGGAATTTCTAGTATTCCAATAATCCCCAAAATAAAAAAAGCAGCAATAAAATTTGGAGCAACCCCAATTATTGAAATTATTATATTTCTAAATAAAATAAAAAACATAAAAGAAATACCAAGCATAACCGCACCTAAGGTTAATATTTGAGATTTGAATAAACTTTGAAGAAGATTATTAAATAAGATTACAACTCCTGCTAATTTGTACTCATCTTTTTCTAAACCTACTTTAGTATTTAACTCTAAGTTTATCTTTTTAATTAAATCATTCCGCCTTAAGTCTTCTAGCGAGTCTTTTATTCTAACACTAATCCGTGCTTCATCATTTTCTACCGATATGTATGGACTTATAATTTCTTTTTTAATTTCATCAGGAATTTTACTATACAGAACAGCTATTTCTAAGCTTTGTAGCTCTTTCTTATTCAAATCTTCTGCTACTCTAATAATAGATCCAAAAGATAAAACTTTTCCTATTTCTGGCAAGGAATCTAGATAATCGTGAGCTTTTAAGATTTTATCTATTTTGTTTCTAGTAAACCAATATTTTGATTTATTTTCATCACTTTCTTCTTCCTCTTCCCATTCAGAAAATTCGTTATCTTCTACATTTTCAGATTTAGTTTTGGAAGGAAATTTTAAAATTAGATCTAACGTTGTTGTCCCACCAAGCTCATCGTCAATCTTTTTCATTCCTTTATAAATTTCTGTATCTTCATCGAAATAATTAATGAAACTATTTTCTACCTCTAATTTTGAAATTCCATATACACTCAATATAAAAATTAAAGATGTAAATCCAAAAATTAGGTTTGTATTTTTTTTTGAAAAGTTTCCAAGTGAATTAGTAATTACTGATTTTTGTTGATCTTTAACATCAATATTTTCATTTTGGGTGAAAATACTTAGTAGGGCAGGGAGTAGTGAAAATGTAACTAATATTGAAACTGTTAATCCTAAAGTCATCATCCAACCAAAATCAATAATTGGTTTTATCCCACTAAATAATAAAGACAAAAACGCACAAATAGTTGTCAAAACAGTATAAAGAATTGGTAAAAACATTTTATCAGCAGATTTAAAAACAATTTCTTTCAATGGAAGATCTGGAAATTCTTTTTTTAATTGTAAAAATCTTACTGTCACATGAATATTCATGGCCATATTTAAAATAAGCATTAAAGCTATGAAGTTTGACGATATGACTGTTACTTTCCATCCTAAGAAACCTAACAAGCCAATCATAATTAGCACGGAAGTAGCACAACCTAATAAAGGCATGATAACCCATTTTATATTTTTAAATATAAGCCAGAGGGTGATTATTATAAAAATAAAAACTCCAATACCAAAAACTACAATATCGTTTTTAATATAAGTCATCATATCATCAGCAATCATAGGTATTCCACCAAGATGTATTGTAGCGTTTCCGCTATATTTGCTTATGACGTCTCTTATTTCATTTATATTCTGATGGTTTCTTTGGTTATATAAGTTTTTATATTCTTCATACTCTTTTATAAAGGATGAATATTTTTCTTTATCAATTTTACTTAAAGTAGAATTGAGTGATTGATTGTAATAGTCGTTTTTAATTTTAATATAATCCTTAAGTCTTTTATCTTGCTTAAGATAAACGACTATGCCTGAGGTCTTACCATCTTTGCTTATTACATAATCTTGATAAATTGGACTATTCAATATTTCTTCGAATCCTCTTTTTTTATCAATTTCTGGATGAATTAAAGTTTTATAATTTTTTAATCTTTCCATTAAAGGCTGATCAGTGCTCTTAAGCAAGGGAACATCAATTATTGTGATAACACTCTCTACCCAAGATAATTTTTCTATTTTAGATTTTAGTAACTGAAGATTTATAATTGTTTCGTCATCATCAAAACTACCTATAGGTGAGTAAGTTAAAATTAAAAAATCTTTTGAGCCATATCTTTCATTTACTTCCCTTAGATATCTAAGGTCTTCATCACCCTCCAATAATAATGCGTCAGAAGAAGCATCTAAGTTGAAATCTTTGGCAAAGTATAAGCAGTAGGATAATAGAAGAATTATTATTGCTAAAGTGACTTTAGAAAAATCAATAACAAGCTTTTTATAAATGTAAGCAAACATGGTTAAAATTCAGATATATCTTAAATTTTGAATAACTAAAGTGTTAATTTTTCTTCAAATCTTTGAATTTTGTATACATTCCTTCAAATTCAACGTGAACAACTCCTGTAGAGCCATGTCTATGCTTTCCAATTATAAGTTCGGCCTGACCATGAATATCGTTCATTTTTGACTGCCATTCTGCATGTTCAATTGATCCTTCTTTTGGCATTTTTTTTTCAAGATAATATTGTTCTCTGTAAACAAATATTACTACATCTGCATCCTGTTCAATTGATCCAGACTCTCTTAAATCTGAAAGTTGAGGCTTCTTATCATCTCTTTGCTCAACAGCTCTTGATAATTGAGATAGCGCAACAACTGGTACATTAAGCTCTTTTGCCAGCGCCTTTAAACCTTGAGTGATTTCAGATATTTCTTGTACTCTACCATCCATTTTATTTGAATTAGTTTTCATTAGTTGAATATAATCAACTACAATTAAATTAAGGCCAAAAAGTCTTTTTATTCTTCTTGCCCTATTACTTAGAGTTGAAACCGCGATTGCAGGAGTTTCATCAATATATAATGGCAACTCATAGATATCTCTTGAAGTTTCAATATATTTATTCAACGTTTCTTCAGTAGCTTTACCAGTTCTTATTTCATGCGAAGAAATTCTTGCTGTTTCAGATAAGATACGAGTTGATAGTTGTTCAGAAGACATTTCTAAAGAAAAAAAAGCTATTGATCCCTTTTCATTATTTTCTTGAATGTGCTTAGCAGCGTGATACGAGATATTAGTAGCCAAGGCTGTTTTACCCATAGAAGGCCTACCAGCAATTATAATGAGGTCTGATTTGTGCATTCCTCCTAGCTTAGCATCTAAATCAGTTAAACCTGTGGGAACACCGACTATTCCAGTATCACTTTTCATAGCCATGGTAGCCATTTCAATCGTTTGATCTAAAGCTTGGTTAAATTTCATATATGTTTGTGAAAAATTTCCTCTCTCAGCTAATTGAAATAATGATTGCTCTGCATCTTCAATGATATTTTCTCCAGTCTTTTCTAATTCTTTATTCTGTGAGTCTTCCGATATATTCTCAGAAATATTTATTAGTTCTCTTTTAATATACATTTCGTGCACTACTTTAGCATAGTCTATGGCTTGTCGAACCGATGATGAAAATCTTGTAAGTTTAATCAAGTAATCAACTCCACCTACCTCAGATAAACCAGACTCATTTTCGAAGTAATTTTTCAAAGTTATTGGATTTGCTATCATACCTTTATTATTTAGGTTTTCTATGACTTCGAAAATTTTTCTATGAATTGGATCAAAAAATTTCGTTGAATTTACAATATTTGAAATCTCATCTATAATATCGTTATTAACTAAAACAGATCCTATTAGAGCTTGCTCGGCTTCTAAATTCGAAGGTAATTTTTTTTCTTCAGGTCTTTTAATATTGATTTTAATATTTTCCACTAACAATTTATATTTAAAAGAATTTTATATATAAACTTAAAAGTTACACACGTTTTTTTCAACCTGTGGAAAAAAATTTATACTAATGGTTTAATTTGACTCTGATTTTTCTACTGAGATAGTAACAGTTGCACTTACCTCTGCGTGTAAATTTATTTCAACTTTGTATTTACCAACTTTATCTATTGATTGTTTGAGCGTAATTTCAGACGGGTTAACTTCAGTTTTTATCTGGTCCAGAAATGCGTTAGAAATTTCTTTAGGTTTTATTGATCCAAAAAGGTCACCATTATCTTTAGCTTCTTTACTAAATTTTAACACTTTGTTATTTATTTTAAGTGCTTTTTCTTTAAATTGTTTTTTTTGTTCATTATTTTTTTTATTCAATTCATCTTTTTTTTTATTAACTAAGTCAATATTTTCTTTATTTGCTCTCAAAGCTTTACCAGTTCTTAGTAGATAATTTCTACCATAACCATTTTTTACTTTTACTTGGTCTCCAATTTTTCCAAGTTTCATAATATTTTCTAAGAGAATAACTTCCATTTTATAATAATCCTAAAATTTTTGCCTTCTTTATTTCATTAGTTAATTTTTTTTGTTTACCCAAAGATACAGAAGTAATTCTTGATGGAAGTATTTTGTCTGTATCCGAAATATATCTTCTTAATAATTTAATATTTTTATAATCAATTACTGGTGCGTTTTTAACAGATAATGGACATTTTTTTGTAAATTTAGAATCTGACTTTTGAAATAAGCTTAATTTATTCAAAGGATTTTGAGATCTTGCAAATTTTTTATTTTTTCTTTTCATTTTCTTTATTTTCCTTACTAAAATATTCTTTTTCTAAATCAAGTTTTTTATACTTAATTGTTAAATGTCTTAACACTGAATTATCGATCGATATGCTTTTTCTAATCTCATTAAGAGTCTTTGGACTTCCTTCAAATTTATAGTGGATATAAAAACCTTTATTATAATTCTTAATTTTTTTTGCAAAGTTAAGCAGTCCCCATTTTTCAATTTTTATAACTTTGCCAGACGAAGAATTGATAATATCGTTATATTTATTCTCAATATTCTCAATTTCTGATGAAGAAAGGTCCTGTTTTGCTACTAAAGTATGTTCGTAAAAGTTCATTTTCTGTTAATTAATTAATTTATTTATATAAAGATCGGTTTTATACTATTATAAATAATCCATTTCAATAGTAATAATATAATAGATAAATGAAAGCTTTATTATTCCCAGGCCAAGGTTCACAAGTTGTAGGAATGGGATTTGAATTTTATAAGAATTTTAGCATTGTAAAAGAAATATTTTCTAAGGCTGATGATAAATTAAAATTCAAAATTTCAAAAATCATCAATGAAGGACCTGATAGTGAATTAAAACTTACTCAAAATACTCAGCCAGCTATACTAACTGTGAGTTATGCAATATTTAAAGTTTTAACAAAAGAATTTAATTTTGATTTAAAAGATGTAAAGTTTTTTGCAGGTCATTCTTTAGGAGAATACAGTGCTTTAGTTTGTTCTAATTCTCTTTCATTTGAGGACGCATTGTACCTTTTACGTGAAAGAGGGAAGGCAATGCAAGAAGCAGTTCCTATTGGCCAAGGTTCTATGTTAGCAGTCTTGGGATCAAACATTGATGAAATAAATAATTTAATTACCAAATCAAAAAGCTCAGATGATGTTTGTGAAATTGCAAATGACAATGCAGATGGGCAAGTTATTGTGAGTGGTACAACAAAAGCGATTGAAAAATTAAAAGAAAATTTTAAAGCAATTAAAAAAAAATGTATTTTGTTGCCCGTAAGCGCACCATTTCATTGTTCTTTAATGCAAAAAGCTTCTGAGACAATGAGCCCAAAGATTAATGGTACTAAGTTTGAAAAACCCAATAAAAAAATAGTTACTAATGTAAATTCTACCCCTGAGTCTAATCCGGAAATAATTAAAAATTTATTAATTGAGCAAATATACTCAAAAGTAAGATGGAGAGAGAGTATTTTATATATGTTAAAAAATGATATAAAAGAATTTATTGAAATTGGACCCGGTAAAGTTCTATCAGGTTTAGTTAAAAGAATTAATAAAGATACTAAATCATCTAGTATTAATTCTATTGAGGACATAAAGAATGTGGTACAATAATTTATCAAATGAATTTAAAAAATAAAAAAATTCTTATAACAGGTGCTTCAGGCGGAATAGGTAAAGATTTAGTAAAAAAATTTGATGACCTTGGAGCTAATATTTTAGCGAGCGGTACGAATTTAGAAAAATTAAAAAATTTAAATAATCAATTTTTAAAAATAAAAACACTTCAATTTAAACTTGAAGAGCACAATAAGATTGAAGACTTTATTAATAAATGTCATGAAAATTTAGGTGGGTTAGATGTCATAATAAATAATGCAGGTGTCAATGTAGATAATTTATCTTTAAGAATGTCAGAAGATCAATGGAAGAGGGTTATAGATATAAATTTAACTGCAACCTTTTTAATGTGCAAGTATGGAATAAAAAAAATGCTTAAAAATAAAAAAGGTAAAATTATTAATATAACATCTATAGTAGGGCACACAGGGAATTTAGGTCAAGCAAACTATGCAGCTTCAAAAGCTGGTATAATTGGATTTTCAAAAAGCTTAGCTTTAGAGTATGCAAAGAAAGGAATTAACATAAATTGTATTTCACCTGGATTTATTAAAACTGACATGACAAATAATATTAATGAGGAGTTTAAAAAAATACTAATCTCTAAAATACCCTCAGGCGATCTAGGAAATGGCGAAGATGTATCGAATTGTGCAGCTTTTTTAGCCTCTGAAATGTCTAATTACATAACTGGAGAGACCATCCATGTTAACGGTGGTATGTATATGTCTTGACAATCCTTACGAATAATTTAATAACAAAAATAATCAAAAACTTAAAAATAGGATTTAAATGTCAAAAGATATAAGCGGAAAAGTAAAAAAAATAGTTGCAGACCATCTAGGTGTTGAAGAAGATAAAGTAAAAGAGGAAGCAAGCTTTATAGATGACCTTGGTGCTGACAGTCTAGATACAGTTGAATTAGTTATGGCATTCGAAGAAGAATTTGGTTCAGAAATTTCTGATAGCGAAGCTGAAAAAATTCTAACTGTTGGAGATGCAATTAAATTTATTGAAAGTAAATCTGCTCAATAAGTTAAAAAAAAGGTTTTAAGATTTAAATGAAAAAAAGTGGTGAAAGTATTATGCTTGTACTCTCATCTCCTTCAGGCGCGGGTAAAACAACGATATCAAAAAAAATTCAACAAAAGTTTCCTAACTTTAAAATATCAGTTTCTCACACCACAAGAAAACCACGGCCAAACGAAATAGAGGGTATTGATTATTTTTTTGTAAGCAAAAAAGAATTTGAAGATTTAATTAAAAAAAAACAATTTTATGAATATGCAAAAATTTTTGATAATTATTACGGCACTTCTGTTAATTCTGTAAAAACTTTATTAGATCAAAATTATGATATTTTGTTTGATATAGACTGGCAAGGCACACAACAACTTTCAAATTATGAAGAATTAAACCTAATTAAAATTTTTTTATTACCACCTGATAAATCAGAGTTAAAAAAAAGATTGGTTCAAAGAAACCAAGATAATGAAGATGTAGTAGAAAATAGACTAAAATCTTTTGATAAAGATATAACGCATTGGCACGATTACGATTACGTATTGATTAATGATAATTTAGAACTTTGTTTTTCACAGATTGAAAAAATTATTCAAACTAGTAAGCAAAAAAAAATTGAAATAATATAGATTATTTTTTCGTTTCAAAATGTTCAACAATTTTATAATAATCGCTTTCTTGTAGCTGTCCTGGTCTTATCGATAGATTGATTTTTAATTTTTTAGATATTTTAGTAAAATCTTTAAAAATTTTTGCAAAAGATTTATTTATCATTTTTCTTTTACCAGAAAAAAAAACATGTGTAATTTTCTCTAAATTATTTATATCTTTTATTTTGATTGCTTTATTTTCTTTGGGTTTAAATACTAAAATACTAGAATCTACTTTAGGTATAGGATAAAAACAATTTCTAGAAATATTTATTCTTTTAACAACTTTTAATCTCCAATTGGCAATTATAGAGAGTCTTCCATAATTTTTAGTGTTCACTTTAGCCATAATTTTATCAGCCACTTCTTTTTGAAACATAAATATCAACTTATTATATTTGGGTGGCCATTGTTTAAATTTGATAAATTTCACTAAAATTTGAGAAGATATATTATACGGCAAATTTCCGAAAATTATTGTGTTCTGATTAATTATCTTTTCAACGTTAAAATCTAAAATATCATCATTAAAAATTTCAACAACTTCGTCAAAAGCATATTTATTTTTAAGTGTCTCAACTAATTGAGTATCTTTTTCGACAAGAATAATTTTTTTTGGTTTTTTTTCCAATAAATAATTTGTTAAACTACCTTCACCAGGACCTATTTCAAAAATATATTTGCCTTTAACAGTTTCAAGAGAAGTAATTTTTTTGATAATATTCTTGTCTGTTAAAAAATTCTGACCCAATGATTTTTTAAATTTTATCATTAATTTGAATTAAAAAACTCAACACACCTTAATAAACTTAGAGGATTAGCTTTTCTCAAATTCGCTATATCTTCAGCAACACCATGATCAGGGGAGACTCTAAAATATTTAAGCCCTAAAGTTACGTTGACAGCATCAAAATTGTAAATTGCTTTATAAGGAGCTAAAACTTGATCGTGATACATACCAACTATTGCATCATATTTTAATTTATTTTTATTTGTAAAAACGGTATCTGCAGGTATTGGACCTACTATATTTTTATTAATTTTTTTTAGTTTTTTAATTATCGGAATTATTAGTCTAATTTCCTCAGAGTCTTTTAGCAACTCATCATTATGTGGATTTAAACCCAAAACAGCAATTTTAGGTTTTCTTTTGAGTTTTTTTGAATAAAAATTATTTAAAACTTTAATTTTTTTTTCTATTAATGATTTATTTAAACTTCTCGATATATTTTTAATTTTTACATGGGTGGTAATTGGAACAACCGATAATTTTTTATTATAAATCATCATTACTTCAGACCCTAAAACTTTATTTTTTTTTGCGAGATATTCAGTAAGACCTAAATTCTTTGATTTTAAAACTCTTCTCTTATTAATCGGACATGTGATAACACCTTGGATCTTATTTTCGTTCGCCAATTTATTGGCTAAGTTAATACAATTAAGTACGTAGTCCGAGCCAATTGGCATATCTAAAATAGTCAATTTATTTGAGAATTTTATTTCTTTAAAATGAATAACTTTATTAAGAGATATATTAATTTTGTTTTCTTTTAATTGTTTCTTAAGAAGATTAAAATTACCTATAATAAAGATCCTTTTTTTAAATTTAATTTTTAAATTTTTCCAGGTTTTTCCAATAATTTCAGTATTTATACTCCTAGGATCACCAGCTGTTATTGCAATAATTTTTTTCATTTAAAATCGATAATTATAGAATTTTCAAGATTTGAAAAATGTGATCTTGAATATAAGTTCATCTTTTCTGTTTTTTTTTGATTTATAATTTTTTTTTCTAAATCTTTTATGTCAACATTATCATTATTTACTACTTTTAAATCATCAATTTTTAAAATGATGATTGAATTTACAATCTTTATTGGGTCTGAAACTTCACCTTTTTTTAAATCTTTAATTACACTTACATAAGCAGGTGATAAAACATTTTCAGAAATCCATCCTAAACTGCCGTTGTTGAGAGCAGTACTTGACGAGCTAAATTTTCTTGCAGATTTTCCAAATCCAATATCTTTAATTGATGCAAGAATTTCGTTTAATTTTTTTTGACTTTCTACATTTGAGTCGATTTGGATTTCAGATAATTTAAATTCTTTAACTTGTTGTTGTTTTTTTAATGTTTTTTGTAATTCATTTTCTAAATCTACAACATTTATATTCATTTTCTTTCCATATAATTGAAAAATTAATCTTCTCCATTTCAGTTCCACCTCATAATTTTCCTTTAAGGCCTCATAGCTGATTCTATTTCGTTTAAGATAATTTTTTAAATCCATCGTGTTAACTCCAAACTGATTTGCAATGTTAGTTAAATAATCTTGAAGAAGTTTATTATCAAAATTATTTTGATTATATTTTTCTACTTCAGATTTTTTTATCATTTTTCTAATTAAAGATTTAATGGCTAGGTCTTTTGACATATCTATACTATCTTGATTTAATTTTTTACCGCTTAAAAATAGAATTGTTCTTATTTCATTTTCTATATCAATTGATGTAATTATATTATTTCCAACTTTAACAACAATTTTATTTTCAATATTTGCTTTAGTTAAATCAGATTGAATTAAAAATAAAGACACAAGTATTATTGTTGAAAAAAATTTTAATTTCATCTGCTTATTGTCGGACTATTTAAAACTGCGAAAGGTACAATTGAAATTTTAAACATCAAAGAATTTGCAGGTTCAACATCTCTATCAGCATAAAATTCTCTTCTATAAACCAATCCTGCTTTCAAACAATCATTTATATACTCATAGCTTAAATTATAAAATTCAGCAGAACTTGTTAAAATATTTCTTTTAGTAGAAAATGAAAGTTTATTAGAATCATTGATTAAATAATTTAAGTCAGATTGAATATATTCCTGATCTCCAATATGGTCTTTTTCTTGAAGATAACTGATATTTAAATCAGATTTTTTATATGTAAAGTCTGCTCCAATCTCATTGTAGTTAATATCTTTGTAGTTTTGATCTATTGCAAAATTATATTTAAAATTTACATTTTTTTGTATTTTATAACTGGCTTCTCCGACTACATCAGAAAACCTTTGATCTAAAGACGTTTGGGGAGCCATATCGTCATTTTCTCTCTCATTTATTACTTGTCCTATTGAAAAAGAAGCTATCTCATCTGAAGATATTCCAGTCTCATCAAGAATATTCTTTTTATATTCAAATCCTATTGCAGCACTTAATCCATTTTCTATAACATCTATTTGGTCACTTTTGTTCAAGTTATAAATATTAGAATATTTGAGTCTTCCAGTTTCTGTTTTCCTCATGTGACCCGGCGCATACCTTAATAACATTTTTGGCGTAAATAAATGTCCAAAATTATTAGTGTAATCATTTTTAAAGAAACCTAATTTTGCTAAATATCCTACTACACCTGATAACTCAGTATTTTCATCATCATTTTTAAATTTTTCAGTATTACTTGCATTATAATTAACGGTCTTAACTAAACCCAAAACCTGATTTTCAACTCCTAAATCACTAATCCACTTATTCGATTCCCATTGAAAATCATTTGTGAAAAATTCAGTTTGTTTATTAACGTCATAGTTTCTTACTCTTAAATTTGAAGTAAAGTCTAATAATCCATATTTTTCACTGGTGAAAAGATTTTTTTCTAAAAATAGGTAAGGAAATAGATATTCATATTTTTTTCTATCTTGAATCTTTAAATTTTGAAAAGCACTTGCTGAACTAGCAAAATATAGATCTCCCTCTTGATAATCGTACGAAAGTGTATTTTCCAAAATATTTAAATCCTCATTAACCAATGCAGTATTAACATCGTGTATTTTAAAATAAGTATCATTTGAAACATGTTGTAATTTCAAATCAATGTTACTTTTAATATTTGTTTCATCTCTTAATTTTTTATTATAATCTAAAAATAGATGATTTCTTGATCCTGCAGTGCTAGAGCTGCTACTTTTTTTATAACCTTCGTTATAACTTGTATCTACAAATAAATTTGCGTTATTAAAGGCTTGTCTATACTCAGCCATCAATAATGGATTTTCGGAGCCATATATTTTTGAAGTGAAGGTTAAGTCTTTATCTGGTCCTATCGCCCAAAAGTAAGGTATCGTTACGCCTGGACCAGTATTAGAATTATCAGTTAAATTTGGAACAAGTAAACCTGATCTTCTTTTTACAGTAGGATCAGGATGAGAAAGAGTAGGAAAATAAAAAATTGGAAAATCATACACCTTAAGAATTGCATTTTTATAGTAAATAGTTTTTTTTGAGGAACTATGCTCAATTAATTTTGACTGTAAAGTCCAGGGGGGACATTTATCTTTACCTCTATTTTTACAAAATGTGAAAATTCCTTTATCCATCATGCTCTTGTCACCAGAGATATTTATGCTATTTGCAAATATTCTTGGTTCATTACTATTATCAATCTTTAAACTTTTTTGATTTAAAAACAGCCTAACATCTGAACCAACAATTTTTCTCTTTTTTTCATCTACATAAATCTCCGAAAAATTATAAATATTCTCATTTATATCTTCCACACTAATATTTCCTTTTGAAAAAAATAAATTTTTTTCAATGACATAATTAAACATTTCGACTGTAATTTTATTTCCCTCTTTATCCAATAACAGCGTTTGATTATTTGAATTTATTATTTTTTTTTCGTTATCAAAGATAAAATTAGTCCCTGAAATTTCATATCCTTCAGAAGTAATTATCTTTGTTTCACCTTCTGTTTCTAGAAACTGTTTTTCCTTATTATATTTTGCAGACTCAGTAAAAATTTTATTATTTTTTATATCCACAACACTGACATCACCCTCAAGTATTAAAACTTTAGTTTTCTTATCAACCGATACAGATGTCGATTTTATATTAAGCTCATCACTATATAAAATTGAAAATTTTAAAAAAAATATTAAAAGCACAGATAAAAAGATTAAAAAATTATTTTTCATTTATTTGTAATATTCCGATTGAGCAAAAAAGTGAAATTGCAATAATTGGAATCCAAATAGCAAGATTTGTTGAAATTCTATTTGTTTGACCAAGTGCAATTGATAAATCTTTAAAATAATAAATAACAACACAAATTATTATAGCTATAAATACATAGTGAATATTGTGAAGTTTATTAGTAGAGCCAATGGTGAAAATTGATGCTAGAATTACCATTAAAAGTAGATAAATAGGCAATGAATAGAAGCTGTTGAGCTTTTCGTTAAGACTTTTTTTTGTATAACCTTTCTGTATTAGGGAGTTATAATTAGTTAATAAATCTACAAAAGATATTGTATCAAGATTCTTGTAAAGAGAGCTTAATTTATCAATGTTATAGTTACTTTTTAGTTTATAATTTTCCTTGGTAGTCGGAACTCCATTTTCTTCTAGATTATAGATTGAAGCAAATTTCATTGTCCATTCAGTCGATGTAATATCTGCTCTTTCCGTTTCTACTCTGCTAACAAGGTCGCTATCATTATTCATGATGTAAATTGTTACATCATGTAAATAATTATTTTCAATTTTTTTGGCAGAAGTAATATAAAGCTTATTATTAATATTTTCTCTTATCCAAACTCCATTTTTATTAATTGAAACTAAATGATCTATATCTTTTGAATATTTGGCTTTTACCACTTCATAATATTTTACCATTGTAGAAGTAAGAGGATTTATAAAGAATAAAATAAATGAACCAAATAAAAAAGCTGTCACAGCTAAAATTGAAATAATTTTTAAATTAGAAAATCCAAAAACTTTTAATGAAAGTAAATCAGTATTAGTTCTTATCGCAATTATGTACCACATAGAACTTAGAAATACGATAAAAGGAAGTAATTTTATCATTAAATTTGGAATAAACATAATAGTCATCATTAAAGGTAGGCCAATTCCAATATCTAAATTTTTAAAAAATTCAATCTCTTCAAATAAGCTTAAGATTATACCCAAACAAATAAAAGCTAAAAGAAAATTTAAAATTGTTTTTAGAAAACCAGATATTAAGTAAGTTGTAATTTTATTCATAATTTAATTTTTCGGATGCAACTTTTTTAAAGAGAATGAAATATATAATTGGCATAATAGAAATCGGGATTAAAAAATACATCATAGTATGTATGTTTGAAAATCCAGAATATCTAACCATAATCTCTGCAAGAACTAAAATACTAAAACTAATAGTAAAAAAAATGTATCTATTGAATATACGATATTTTTTTCTTTTAGTTTGAATTAGTAAAAAAGATGATATTAAAGCAATAAGAGGTATATAAAAGGGCATTCCAAATCTTCTAGATAAATTTTCAATTACATCTTTTTTTCTAGAGGCCTTTGAACAATTATCAATCTTTATGTTTGATGAATTTATGTTTTTATTAAAATAACACGCAATTAAGGAACTTGTAACTGTCTCTTGTAGTTTTGGATCAACTATAGTTCTTGATTTAATATTATCCATAAAAAATTCAGTTCTCTTAAACTTGATATTACTAAACTTACCATCTGTATTTTTATTTTGTATTATTCCATTTTGTAGAATCAATCTATTCTTATTCAAAAAACCTGATTTTGCAAAAATTGTAGTATTTTGAGATTTTTTTTCATCACTTACTAAACTTTTTAAAATCGAATTTTCATCTCTTATAAAAATATTTTTCATTTGTTTATTTTCATCTTTGCTCGAAACATAAAAAGTTAGATCATTAAAGTTATCCGTAAAATCATTAGCTTTAATCAATGATGATACCGCATAATCAAATTGTGATGCTTTAATCAAATTTCTAGATTTATTAAGTAAATTGGGTGTAATAAAAACAGCAAATATTAATTGCAAAGATAGTATTAAAAGAGAAATCGTGAAGAATAAGTTTACAACTCGTATCTTGTTAAGTCCAGTTGTCCATAAAATTATTAACTCATTTTGTCTCTCAAATTTGAGAATTGAAAGAACTAGAGCTAATAAAAAAGATAGCGGAATAAATTTTGTGAGAATATTTGTTACATTAAAAAGAGAAAATAATAGGTAAGTTTTTACACTGTATCCACTATCTACAATCAAATCTAGAAAATTTACAGCTCTTACAGTCCAGGCTATTGCTGTAAATGCAAATAAAATAGTAAAAAACAATTTTAGTATTTCTAATGTAAAATATTTATAAATTTTGTTTTTAAGCATGAAAATTCGATGTATATAATTAATGCAACTTTTGATAAAACTCAACTTTAGAGTGAACAATGACAAATTTTCCGTTGAAATCTTACATATTTAGACATATATACCATTCATCTATAGCAGTAAGCATTTAAAAATTTATGTCTATCAATATTAACTTCTCATACAAAGCCGGTGAAAAATCCTCAGCTAATGTTGTTTTGTTTGCTGATGAAAAATTTAATATCAAAGGTTTAAAAAGATATCTTTCAGAATCTGAATTTTCTTACATAAGCGATTTATTAAAAACAAGCGATTTGAAAAAAAATATGTTTGTTTTTGAGGTCAACTCAAAGAAAAAAATAGTATTAATTTCTATCAAAAAAGACACAAAGAGTTTTGATGTAGAAAATTTAGGTGCAGAACTCTATGGGCGTATTAATCATGGAAAGAATAGTGAATATTTTATTAATACTGATAGTGTTGTAGGCAAACATGAAAATTTCATAGGTCATTTTCTACATGGATTAAAATTAAAATCTTATGAATTCAAAAAATATAAAACAAAAAAAGAAACCAGAGTAATTTCTATCAATGTACTTGGTGGCAAAAATAAACCTTCAGCTCAAAATCAATTAAAATTTCAAGCTTTAGAAGAAGGAACTTTTTATGCAAGAGATTTAGTTTCTGAGCCAGGAAATATTTTACATCCGGATGAGTACGCCAAAAGATTAAATAATCTTAGAAAAGATGGTTTGAAAGTAAATATATATGATGAAAAAAAATTAAAAAAACTTGGTATGAATGCTTTACTTGGTGTAGGAATGGGAAGCATCAGAGGATCATATCTTGTTACAATGGAATGGAATGGAACAAAAAATAATTCTAAACCCTTAGCATTTGTTGGGAAAGGAGTTACTTTTGATACTGGCGGTTATTCATTAAAACCTGCAAGATTTATGGAAGATATGACTTATGATATGGCCGGTTCGGCTGCTGTAGTTGGTCTAATGAAAAGTTTAGCACTAAGAAAAGCAAAAGTTAACGCTGTCGGTGTTGTAGGCCTCGTGGAAAATATGGTAAGCGGAGTTGCTCAAAGACCTGGAGATATTGTTAAGTCTTATAGTGGTAAAACTATAGAAGTGCTAAACACAGATGCAGAGGGTCGTTTAGTTTTAGCGGATGCATTAACATTTACTGAAAAAAAATTTAAACCAAAATTTATTGTTGATTTGGCCACTTTAACAGGTGCAATAATTGTTTGTTTAGGATCTGAATATGCTGGACTTTTTTCAAATGACGATAAGCTTTCTAAACAAATTTTACATGCTGGTGAAAAAGTTGAAGAAAAATTATGGAGAATGCCGCTTCATAAAAATTATGACAAGCTTATGAATTCTAAAAATGCTGATATGCAAAATATAAATTATGTCGGTGGAGCAGGATCAACGACAGCAGCTCAATTTTTACAAAGATTTATTTTGAATAAAACTCCATGGGCGCATTTAGACATTGCTGGTATGGCTTTCTCAAAATATGGTGGAGCATTAAATTCAGGAGGAGCAACTGGATTTGGAGTAAGATTATTAAATAAACTAGTTGAAGAATATTATGAGTAATGTTGAGCAAACATTATCAATTATTAAACCTGACGCCGTTGAGAGAAATTTAATTGAAGAAATTAAAAAAATATTTAGTGAAAACAATTTAGCCATAAAAGACTCAAAAAAATTGCACTTAACCAAAGACGAAGCAGCTGAATTTTATAAAGTTCATCAGTCAAAACCATTTTATGATCAATTGTGTAATTATCTATCATCAGGGCCTATTTTTGTGATGATTTTAGAAGGAGAAAATGCAGTGGTAAAAAACAGAGATTTAATGGGAGCCACCAACCCCAAAGATGCGAAACCAAATACTATTAGAAAATTGTACGGTATTTCAATAGATAAAAACTCAGTTCATGGGTCAGACTCTGTTGATAATGCTAAAAAAGAAATTAAATTTTTCTTTAAAGATTAAAACTTCCTAAACACTTTAATAATCGCCTCTGAATAAGCTCTATATTCTACCTTCTGAGTTCTCTTTTTCAATGTTTGTACATTATCTTTTTTTAAAACATCAATTTTTTTTTTAAGAATAATTTTACCAGAATCAAGTTTTTCGTTTACATAATGCACAGTACATCCAGTAACTTTCTCTTTATTTTTTAATATTCTTTCGAAAGTTTTAGTTCCTTTATATTTTGGCAATAAGGATGGATGTATATTCATTATTTTTCCTTTAAAGTTTTTTAAAAATCCTTTTGATAAAATTTTCATATAACCTGCTAAACAAATTAGATTAATTTTTCTTTTTGTGATTTCATTTAAAATATATCTCTCAAATAATGGATTGTTTGTATCTATTATCTTGAAAGGTATTGAAAATTTTTTTGCTATTTTTAAACCAAGAGCATTTTTTTTGTTTGAAATAACCAATCTAATATTTATTGGAAAATTATAATTTCTTGAATTGTTAATCAAAGCATTCAAATTTGTTCCAGTTCCAGATATAAATATGCAAGAATTTATCTTTACCATTTTAAATAATTAGAAATATTAAATCTTTTTTCCCCCTTCGAAATATAGCCAATTTCATACGGACAGTATTTTTTTTTGAAATATTTTTTTATTTTTTTTACATTTTTTTTATCCACAATAATACAAAATCCGACTCCACAATTAAAAGTATTTAACATTTCTTTATCAGAAAGGTTATTTTCTTTTAACCATTTAAATATTTTATTTATCTTAAGCTTAGCTAAGTCAATATTGATTGTGTAATCTTTTGGAACTGATCTTTCAATATTTTCGAAAAGACCTCCCCCAGTAATGTGTGCTGCAGAATTAATTAAATTATTTTTCACTAATTTTAAAACTTCCTGAGTATAAATTTTTGTTGGTTTTAAAAGTTCTTTTTTTATTTCTTTATTCAATATTTTTTTTTTAATGATTGTTCTAACTAAAGAGTAACCGTTAGAGTGAATTCCATTTGATGGAATTGCTAATATTACATTATTTTCTTTAACTTTAGATTTATTTAAAATCTTTTTTTTTGATACTATGCCAACAGAAAAACCTGCTAGATCAAATTTTTCATTGCTATATATTCCAGGCATTTCAGCAGTTTCTCCACCAATCAATTCACATTTGGATTCCGAGCATCCTTTAATAATCCCTTTGAGAATAAGTTTAATTTTTTTTAAATTTAATTTCCCAACTGCTATATAATCTAAAAAAAATAATGGTTTGGCTCCTTGAACAATCAAATCGTTTACACACATTGCTACTAAATCTATTCCGATTGTGTCAAACTTCTTAAATTGATTTGCTAAATCAAGCTTTGTACCAACTCCATCGGTGCAGGAAACTATTACAGGATCTTTAATATTAATTTTACTTATGTCATATATAGATCCAAAAGCGACTATATTATCTTTATTATTAGAACTACCCTTCTTTTTGACATTTTTCTTTGAAATTTTGGCAATATGCTTTACAAATTTATTTGCAAGATCAATATTTACTCCACTTTTTTTATAACTATTTTTTGTGTTTTTCATTAATTAAATGATAATTACTAAGATTATGAATAAATTTATTTTTATATTCCTTATAATAGTATTTTTCAATAAAACAGGAAACGTTTTTTCAAATAACAATATTTTTAATGTTGATAATATAAAAGTTACTGGCCAGAATATTGAAAAGAATGAAAAAATATTGAATACAGCTTTCAAAAAAGGGTTTACTGAACTTATCAATAGAATCCTTTTAAAACGAGACGTAATTAATATTCAAAGTATTTCAATTGAAGAAATAAGAAGATTTATTTCCAGTTATCAAATAGTCGAAAACGACAATTTAGAAAGTAAAAATGAATTTATTATAAATATCATGTTTGATAGAAAACAACTTAATGAGTTTTTTTATTCAAAAAATATCTCTTATGCAGATATATATAAAACAGATGTAGTGGTTTTTCCTGTATTAATTGAAAATGATAACTTCTATTTATTTTCAGAAAATTATTTTTATAATAAATGGATTAATGAAGAAGAAACTAATAGTGAGTTTATCAACTACATTTTACCAGAAGAAAATATTGATGATATTGCTTTTATTAATGATAATAGAAATAATCTAGAATCTATTAAGGTAAAAAAACTTCTTATGGATTATGATATAAAAAACTATATTTTTTTAATAATAAAACCCGACAAAGAAAAAATAGATATTTTTATAAAAGGAGATATCTCAGGCAGAGAAGTAATTAAAAATGTAGAAGTAGGTTTTAATTTTCAAGATAAAGAATTAGATTACCAAAAGGTAATTCAACAAATAAAACAACAAATAAACGAAATATGGAAAGCTCAAAACTTAATAGATGTTAGGACTCCATCTTTTTTAAATATAACACTTGATATAAAAAATCAAAATGATTTGCAAGACTTGCAAAGCGCTTTAAGTAAAATAGAATTAATTGAAAATTTTTATGTTTTAGAATTAAATAAGAAATATGCAAAAATTAAAATTAAATATTTGGGTAAAATTAACAAAATTCAAAATAAATTAAACGAAATGGGCGTAAAAATTATCAATACAGGAAACAACTGGAAACTTAAATTAATTTAGAATGAGTCAATTAACTTTCAAGTTTCCTTTTAAAACAAGTTATTATGAAAGTGATTTTTATGTTTCTTCAAATAATTTTAGTGCATACAGATTAATAGAAAACTGGCCTAACTGGCCAGACAAAAAAATTAATATTTATGGACCAAAGGGTTGTGGAAAAACTCATTTATCAAATATCTTACAAAAAAAAATTAACTCACTTATTATAAGTCCTTCAGAAATTGAAAGTTTTGATATTAATAATTTAAATAATATCGATTGTTTAATAATTGACAATTATGATAATGATATTGAAGAAAAGTTTTTTTATTCCTTTTTGAATCAAATTATTCAAACAAATAAATATTTAGTAATTAATTCTCAAATACCTATAAAAAAAACTAAGGTAAAGCTCAATGACCTCAAGTCTAGACTTGATAGTTTTATAGATTTAGGCATAGATTTACCTACAGATGATTTATTAAGAGTTATAATCACTAAATACTTTTCTGATAAACAAATAAAAGTTAATATAAAATTATTAGAATATATTTTAAATAATATTGATAGATCGTATGAAAAAATATTTAAATTTATTAGAGATATTGATGATGAATCGTTAAAATTAGGTAAACCAATAAGTATGAAATTAATAAAAAGTTTAATAGAAAAATGAGCAAATATAGATCTCATAATTGCGCAGAAATTTCTGAAAAAGATAATGGAAAAGAAGTTTTTATTTCAGGATGGTTGCACAGAAAAAGAGACCATGGAAATTTACTTTTTATAGATTTGAGAGATCATTTTGGAATTACACAATGTGTGATTGAGAACAAAAACAAATATTTTAAAATTTTAGAAAAATTAAAATCAGAGTCAGTATTAACTGTGATTGGAAAAGTTTCTAAAAGAGAAAAGGGAACAGAAAATCTTGAGTTGCCAACTGGTAAAGTCGAAATAAAAATTGACTCTATAAAAATTTTATCTGAAGCGAAAGAATTGCCTATGCCAGTTTTTGGTGAACAAGAGTATCCTGAGGATATAAGATTAAAATATAGATTTCTTGACCTTAGAAGAAACGAAATGCACGAAAATATAATTTTAAGATCTCAGGTAATATCTTTTATTAGAAGTGAAATGTCTAAATTAGGTTTCTTAGAATTTCAAACACCAATTTTAACATCTTCAAGTCCCGAAGGAGCAAGAGATTTTTTAGTTCCAAGTAGATTGAACCCTGGTAAATATTACGCTTTGCCTCAAGCTCCTCAACAGTTTAAGCAGTTAATTATGGTTTCTGGCTTTGACAAATATTTTCAAATCGCACCATGCTTTAGAGATGAGGACGCTAGAGCAGATAGAAGTCCAGGTGAATTTTACCAGCTCGACATCGAAATGTCTTTCGTGGAACAAGAAAATGTATTTGAAGTGGTAGAAAAATTAATGATTAATTTATTTAAAAAATTTTCTTCAAAAGAAATAATGAATAATAAATTTCCTCGTATCAAATATGATGAAGCTATGCTCAAATATGGAACAGATAAACCCGATTTAAGAAATCCATTAATAATTTATGACTTAACAAATATATTTACAAGAGATGATGTTTCTTTTGATATTTTTAAAAAACTCGTAAAAACAGGATCAAAAGTTAGATGTGTAGTAGCAAAAAAAACAAAAGATAAACCAAGAAGTTTTTTTGATAATTTAGATAAATGGGCAAAAGATGAAGGCGCATCAGGTCTTGCTTATTTTACAATTGAAAAGGATAAAGAACTTAAGGCAAAAGGTCCTGTTGGTAAGTTTTTCAAAAGTGAAGCTTTGAAAGAAATTATGAAAATAACATCTGCTGAAGTTGGAGATAGTCTATTTTTTTCTTGTGGTAAAAAAAGTGATGTTGAAAAAATCATTTCACTAGCAAGAAATAAAGTAGCTGAGGAATTGAATTTAATAGATAAAAGTAAATTTGCTTTTTGCTGGATAGTCGATTATCCAATGTTCGAAGTAGATGAACAAACAAAAAAAATTGGATTTAGTCATAATCCATTTTCAATGCCTCAAGGAGATTTAGAAAAAATCAATTTTGAAAAACCTTTAGAAATAAAAGCTTACCAATATGATATTGTTTGCAATGGAGTTGAATTATCTTCTGGCGCTATACGAAATCATATTCCAGAATTAATGTATAAATTATTCTCGATAGCAGGATATGATAAAGATTTAGTAAATAATAAATTTTCAGGTATGATAAATGCCTTAAGTTACGGAGCACCCCCACATGGAGGAATAGCTCCCGGTATCGATAGAATTGTAATGTTATTAGCTGAGGAAAAAAATATCAGGGAGGTAACTCTATTTCCTTTAAATCAAAATGCTCAAGATCTTATGATGGGAGCCCCATCAAAAGTAGATCAAAAACAATTAAAAGAATTAAATATTAAAAATATTGATCTAGAGGACTAATTTTTAGTTTTGAGGTTAATTCTAATATCGCTTAGATCCACCAATTTTTCCTCATAATTACTCCTCACAAAACCTTTAGAAGTAATGTTTTTTACGATTTTAAGGAATTTATCTTCGGTCGTGTCACTGCTTATATCAGAGGTGCTTGCTATAGAAGGGGTATGAGCCAACTCTTCTCTTCCTAAATATGAAATAGCTAATTCTCTAAAAACGTAGTCCAAAATTGATGTTGCTGATAGTATTCTATCATTCCCGTCAACTTTTCCTGAAGGTTCGAATTTTGTATCAATAAAAGCATCTACATATTCATCTAACGGAACTCCATATTGAAGACCTAAAGAAATAGCTATAGCAAAGTTATTCATCAATGCTTTAACTAATTCGCCTTCTTTGTTTGTATCAATAAAAATCTCTCCAATCTTTCCGTCATTATATTCTCCTGTATGAAGATATATTTTGTGCTCTCCAATCGATACTTTTTGAATATATCCTTTTCTACGGTCGGGCATTTTAAATCTTTGACCTAATTGACCTTTGATCTTTTTAACTGTTTCAAAATTATTAATTTTAGGAGCACTTTCTGAAACAACTTTATCTGCCAAACTTTTAATCATTGGCTTAGTTTGTTCAATTTTTTTATCCTTTGAGTCTTTTTTACTACCTGTTTTTTTAGTTTTTCGGTTATTTAATTTTACATCAATAACTTCAACTTCACCATCATTTCTGCTATCTATCTTGGACAATTCAACATCGTTTAGCTCATCTAAAGTATGAACAGTTTTAAAAGTGCATGTATAATATGTTTCTACTAAGTATTTTTTCATAATTTTTTGGAATCTACTTAAATTAAGATATATATTAAATTATATAACTGTCTATAATATAATTATACACTTAAAAAGTGTGTGGATTTTTAAAATATAAGAAATGATAAATATTAAACAAATTTTTACTTGGTGGCATAAACAGAGTTTGGGAACTTTTTTCAAAACACTTTTTTTTGGAAAATTAGTTGGAAAAGATAAATACGGAAATAAATATTACAAAAATAGAAAAGATCAAAGATGGGTGGTATATGCTGATAATATCGAAGCAACAAAAATTACTTCCCAATGGTACTTATGGATGCATCATACTACAAATGAAATTCCTTCAAATGAAAGTAAAAGATTTAATTGGCAAAAAGATCATCAAGAAAATTTAACTGGAACAGTAAATTCATATAAACCAAATAAAATTAATAAGTCTGATAATAAAAAAAGATATGAGTCTTGGAAAAAATAAATTTTTAATATTGATATTTTTATCAATTTTTTTATTTTCAAAATTAAATTCAGAAGAAAAGATTTCATCTGTTCCTCTCATTAATTTAGAGGATTTAAAACCTAGTTATGAAGAAATTGAAAATGAGGATGAAGAAAAAAATTTAAATCAAAGCTCAATATTGTTAAAAAAAAAGGAAAAAATAACTCCAACTTCTGATAAAGCAGTATTAATATTCTAGGTTTGGATAAAATCACAGCTAAAACTACCGAACTCAATATAAAATTAGGGGAGACAAAAAAATTTGGTTTATTAGAAATAAAAGCTATTAGATGTGGAAAATTAAAATCAAAAAAGCAACCGGGTGAAGCAGCATATATTCAAATTAAAGATTTATCTGATAACAATAATGAAAAAGTTTTTGTTTTTAACGGTTGGACGTTTTCATCAAGTAAATCATTACAGCCAATTGATCATCCTGTCTATGATGTTTGGTTAATAAGCTGTGATAATGTCTAATAAAACTTTTCTTTTCCAAGCCAATTAGTATCAAAATCAGAATCAATGAATTTTTTATGATTAAGAATTTTTTTATGCAAATCTATCGTTGTGGTAATTCCTTCTACAACAAACTCATCTAAGGATCTCAAGGTTCTTTGGATTGCTTCTGTTCTATTTCTACCTTTGCAAATTACTTTTGCGATTAAACTGTCATAATAAGGTGTAATCTTACAACCTTGAAAAATTGATCCGTCAACTCGTGTTCTAAATCCTGAAGGTTGATGACAAACATTAATTCTTCCAGGACTTGGCTGAAAGTCTAAAGCAGGGTTTTCTGCGTTAATTCTACATTCAATAGAATGGCCTCTCGGGTTAATGTCTGATTGTTTTAAAGCAGTATTACCAGAATATGCTATCCACATCTGTTCCTTAACAATATCAATACCAGTTTGAACTTCAGTTACAGGGTGTTCCACTTGTACCCTTGTATTCATTTCTAAGAAGTAAAATTTTCCGTCCTCATAAATAAACTCAACAGTTCCAGCCCCTTCGTATCCTAATTGCTCAACCATTTTGACAGTTTTATTTAAAAGATCTTGTCGCTGAGACTCATTTAATACTGGGCTAGGTGTTTCTTCAATTAATTTTTGATGTCTTCTTTGAACTGAACAATCACGCTCACCCAACTGAACAGTTCCATTTTTTCCAGACATTATTTGAACCTCAATATGTCTTGGGTTTTTAAAATATTTTTCAATATACAATTCATCATTACCGAAATATTTTTTTGCCTCTGATTTTGCTGTTAAATATAATTCTTGTAATTCACTTTCTTGATTTACAATTTTCATTCCTTTTCCACCTCCACCACCTGCGGCTTTTATTAAAACTGGAAAGCCAATGTTAGAGCAGATTTTTTTTGCATCTTCGTAGGATTTCACACCTCCCTCAGAACCTTCAATAATAGGCAGACCATATTTTTTTGCTATTCTCTTTGCCTCAATTTTATCACCCATTTTTTTTATTAAATCTGCACTTGGCCCTATAAATTTAATACCGTGTTTTTCAACAACCTCAGCGAATTTTGGATTTTCAGATAAAAAACCGTACCCAGGATGAATTGCCTCTGCATTAGTTAAATCAACAGCTGACATTATTGAGGAAATATTTAAATAACTATTCTGAGGTTGATGAGATCCAATACAAACACTTTCGTCAGCAAGTCTCACATGCATCGAGTCCGAGTCCACATCTGAGTGAACAGCTACAGTTGAGATGCCCCATTCTTTACAAGCTCGTATAACTCTAACAGCTATCTCACCTCTGTTTGCTATTAAAACTTTTTTAAACATGATAATTTATTTAAGAACAACTAGACTTTGACCAAATTCAACAGGCTGACCATCATTAACTAAAATTTTTTTAACTACTCCGTCAGTTGGTGAAGGAATATGATTCATAGTTTTCATGGCTTCAACAATCATTATAGTTTGTCCTTTTTTAATTTTTGCACCAACTTCAATAAATTTTTTTGCTCCCGGCTCCGGTGCTAAATATGCAGTTCCAATTATTGGGGATTTAATTCTAGTACCTTCCTCTTCGTCATCACTTAATACAGCTTTGTTGCTAGAGATAACAACATTTCCTTTTGATTGTTCTACTGTTGCTTTGGATGCTTTTGATACTTTAATTCTTATATTTCCATCTTGATATTCTAACTCTGTTAAACTAAATTCATCAAGATTATCTACTAACTCTTTTATGAGTTTTTTATCAATTTTCATTTTTTCAAAATATTTTTTATTGCCTCTATAGCCATAATATATCCTTCAACACCAAAACCACAAATAATACCTGTTGCAGCCTGACTGATTAAAGACTTATGCCTGAATTCTTCTCTATTGTAAATATTAGTTATATGTAATTCAATAATTGGAATTGTAAGAACCTTTAAAGCATCTAAAATTGCCACAGAAGTGTGTGTATAACCTGCTCCATTTATAATCAAACCTGAATAATTTGACCGAGAGCTTTGAATTAATTCTACTATTTCACCTTCAATATTTGACTGTTTAAATACTATTTGAAGTCCGTTATCTGAACCAAATTTCACACATTTATTTTCAATATCCTTTAAGGAAACATTGCCATATTTTTCCTTCTCTCTCTCACCTAAAAGGTTGAGATTAGGACCATTAATAACTATAATTTTATTATTCATTACTTTGATATAAATTAAATAATTAACTCAAATATGGCAAAAATACAATTAAATGGTAAAAATATCATTTTGAAAGAAAAATTAACACTATTTGA
>MDTG01117213.1_pt1 | contig 36992 bp, 32 predicted proteins | sample 811421 | NCBI WGS metagenome assembly MDTG01 (sample SAMN05326645, study PRJNA326480) | marine metagenome | isolation source: seawater | place: Pacific Ocean: South East | collected 2011
TCAAGTGCCAAAACCATTCTTAAAAAGAATTTTTGTGTTTTGTACACCAGAACAAAGAGAAGTAGAAATTGAAAACTTTGCGAATAGACATGGTTGGAGATTAGATTTACTAAAAAATAAGATTAATGAATTAGCTATTGGAGCTGGATTTATAGAAGAAAATAGCTAATATTACTTAGCTATTTTTTTATCTTTACCTTTTTTTTCTTTTAAAATCACATATACAATCAAACTTATTAATAATACAACTGAAGATTGTAGTATTCCCATAGTTAACCAATCACTATAAATAAATCCTAATTGAATATCTGGTTGTCTAAAGAATTCAGCAATTATTCTCATAGCAGAATATAACACTCCATACATAAGTGCTAATTGTCCATCAAAAGTTTTTCTTTTTCTGAAATATACTAAAATAGCAAAGACTACTAAACCCTCAAGTATTGCTTCATAAAGCTGTGAAGGATGTCTTAAACTCTCACCTACATAAATTCCCCAAGGAACATCAGTAACTCGTCCTATAAGCTCTTGATTAAAGAAATTTCCAATTCTACCAAATACATAAGCCGCTGAAATTCCAAGTATTGCAATATCTGTTATAAACCAAAAAGAAATTTTGTTTTTTCTGCAAAATAGAATAGATGCTATTATAAATCCAATAAATGCTCCATGATAACTCATTCCAGAAATTCCAGTATAAACACCATCTACATAAGGATTAAAAATTTGCCATGGTTTTGTAAGATAATACATTGCGTTAGTATCATAAAAAATGATATAGCCAAGTCTTGCTCCTAAAATTACACCAATTTCAGCCCACCAAATATATGAATCAAATAAATCATTTGAAATATTTAGTTTATCATGTTTAATAAACCATTTAGCAATAAAAATAGCAGAGATTAAAGCAAGAGCATACATAATCCCGTACCAATGAACTGATACAGGACCTAAATTAAAAGCAACTGGTTCAAAATTAGAGTATATATTTTGCCAATACTCTTGCATTCTAATCTAGTGCCTCTGCAATTAGTTCAATTGGGTTTTTAAATTTAACATCTACATCTGATAGATATAAGGAGTTTGTAATTTGCATTCTACATGCAGAACACTCAGCACTTACAACTTGTGCTTTTGTTTCTTTTATCATTGCAGCTTTTGGAAGTCCAGCAGCTTTTGCAAAATCATATTTTTCAGTTTGCATTGTAACTCCACCAAAACCACAACATCTATTTGAATCACTCATTTCTGTTAAAACATAGTTTTGTTTTAATAAATTTCGTGGCTCTTTCCAAACACCTTGCATTTTTTTAGCATGACAAGGATCATGATATGTAACTGTTGTATCAATAGTTTTTTTACTTTGTGCTAATAATTCTCTTAATTGTGTATTATCATCAAGCCATTTTGTAGCCATAAATATTTTCTTAGATAACTTAACAGCTCTTAGCTGCCATTCTGGTTGATCATGTAAGAAATGCTCCCAATCTTGATTAATCATTGCTGAACATGTAGCTTCTGGAATAATTACAGCATCTACATCATCAATCCATGTTTCAAAATACTCAATATTTTTCTTTGTTAAGTAATCAACCGTATCAAAAGCACCAGTAAAATATGCAGGTGCTCCACAACATAGTTGTTTCTTAGGAATCATAATATCAAGGTCTAATTTCTTTAGAATTTTAACAAGAGAATCTCCTGTATTTGTATATGTATAGTTACTCATACATCCAATAAAAATTGCAACTTTGTTTTTCTTATTCTCTTCAACTTTCTTGTTTTTTGCAAAAATATTTTGAGGATATTTATTTAGAAAACTTCTCATATCCGCAAATGGTAAAACTCTATCTTTTTTTACAATAGGAAGAGAAAATCTAGGTTCTGCTGATTGTTTATTACTATCAAGTTTTAATGCACATGTTTGAAACATCCATCCCATTCTTGATAACATATCCATAGTCTTTCTATGTCTTAAAAGCCAGAAAAATAGTCTTTTATACCAAGCAATACCATATTTTTTTGCAATATCTGCTCTTACTTGTTCAATTACCATATCAGTTGGTAAATCTATAGGACACTCTTCAACACAGTTTGTACATAAAAAACATGATTCAAAAATATCTTTTGCATTTTGATCTAGTTCTAATTCATCTCTTTCATAAGCCCCAAGTAAATCAATAAATCCTCTTGGACTTGTTGTTTCATCTTGATTTATATTAAAGATTGTACATACAGGTTTACATTTTCCACATTTTACACAGGCATCAGATACAGCTGTATAATTAAATTTATTTATTGACACTTATATAACCTTTTGTTAAAAAATTTTAATATTTATAATAAAAAGAAAATATACTGAAAAGTTGGTTAATAGTTGATAAAAAGGAGTTTAGATTCCTAAAAATAGGAAGTAGGGGAAGAGAAGGGACTAAGACTAAATAGTCTTAGAAAATCTTCTTTTATCTTCAGGTATTTTATTTAAATATGCATCAAAAGGCATACAAATATTTCTAATAAGCATTGTTCCAGTTTGTGAAACTTCTATTTTTTTATCAGAAATCTCTACAAGTTGCGCTTCAACGAATTCTTGTAATGATTCAATTGCATCAGCGAAATACTCTTTAAAGTTTACATTAAATTCCTCTTCAACTCTTGTTATATTTAATGAAAAGTTACTCATAAGTTCCATAATAACAAATTGTCTTAATTGGTCATCATCACTTAACCTATAACCTTTAAATGTAGGTAAATCACCATTATCTAAAGCTTTTTCATAAGTTGGAATATCTTTAAAGTTCTGAGCATAGTAATCAACTCCATTTCCAATAGATGTTAAACCAATTCCTATTAAATCAGCACCACCTTTTGTTGTATAACCTTGGAAGTTTCTATGTAATTCACCTTTTTCAATAGCTTTAAATAACTCATCTTCAGGTTTTGCGAAGTGATCCATTCCAACCATTTTATAGCCATTACTTGTAAAGAAATCAATTGTATCTTTTAGCATTTCTAATTTTTCTTCTGGTTTTGGGAAAGTTGATTCATCAAATTTTCTCATAGTTTTCATAAGCCATGGAACATGAGCATAATTAAATACAGCAAATCTGTCTGTATCTAAGGTAATCATTTTTTCTAAAGTCTTTTTAAAACTCTCTTTTGTTTGATGAGGAAGACCATAAATTAAATCTGTATTAACAGAATGAATTCCAGCATCACGTGCAATTTTAATTACATTTTGTGTTAATTCAAAAGGCTGAATTCTATGAATTGTTTTTTGTACTTGCCCATCTAAATCTTGCACACCAAAACTTAATCTATTACAACCACCTGCTTTTAAAACGTCCATATGCTCTTTTGTAAAGAATCTTGGATCAACTTCACATGAAACTTCAGCTTCTGGTGAAAAGTTAGGGAATACTTCTTTTACAGAATTAATTACATCTTCAAGTTGTTCTGGAGAGAAAAATGTTGGCGTTCCTCCTCCAAAGTGCATTTGAGTTACAATTCTATTAGTATTTAAATGATTTTTTAATATATTCAACTCTTTTTTTAAGTATGTGATATATTCAACTTTCTTTTCTTCTTTTGAAGTAAAAATTGTATTACATCCACAAAAATAACAAGCACTTCTACAAAATGGCATATGAATATAAATAGAAATAGCTCTATCATCACTTTGAGCTTTATAATAAGCTTTTAAATCATCTTGTGTAAATTCTTCGCTAAACTCTGGAGCTGTTGGGTAAGATGTATATCTAGGACCTGGTCTTGAATACTTTTCAAATTTTTTAAAATCAATCATATTATGAGTTTCTCTTTCTATCTAACCAAACCATTACACCTTTTTGTGCATGTAGTCTGTTTTCTGCTTCTTCAAAAATTAAACTTTGAGAGCCTTCCATTACCTCTTCACTAACTTCATAACCTCTGTAAGCTGGTAAACAGTGTAAGAAAATTGCATTACTTTGAGCTAAACTCATCATATTTTGATCAACTATATATCCATCGAAATCTTTAAGTCTTTGTTCTTTTTCATCTTCTTGTCCCATTGAAACCCATGTATCAGTTGTAACTACTGTTGAGCCTTGAACTGCCACTTTAGGATCATTACCAATTGAAATTTTTGCACCTGAAAGTTTAGCCATCTCTAAAGCACGATCAAGGATATTAGAATTTACCTCATAACCTTTTGGTGTTGCGATTCTTAGCTCAAAACCTAATTTTGCACATAAGTTTAGCCATGAATGAGCAAGATTATTTCCATCACCTACATATGCTACTACTAAGTCTTTATCTAGACCTGCTTCTTGAATTGTCATATAGTCAGCCATTAATTGAACAGGGTGATATTCAGTTGTTAAACCATTTATTACAGGAACTTTTGAATACTTTGTAAATTCTTCAATTTTTTCATGTCCGAAAGTTCTAATCATTACCATATCTACCATACTTGATATTACTCTTGAAGTATCACTTAAAGGTTCACCACGTCCAAGTTGAATATCATTTGAAGAAAGAAATAATCCTACTCCACCTAATTGATAAATACCTGTTTCAAAAGAGACTCTAGTTCTTGTAGAACTCTTTTCAAAAATCATTCCTAAAGTTTGCTTAGGCATATACTCTTTGAACTCTTTATTTTTAGTCTCTTTTTTGATTTGAGAAGCAAGTTCTAATATCTCAAGAATTTCTTCTTTTGTATAGTCTGCTAATGTTAAGAAATGTCTCATTTAATTTCCTCTGTAATTAATAAAAGCTGATATTCTATAGGATTTCGTATTATTACTAACTTAAATTTGACTTTACAAGACTAAAATATTTAAACTTTTTCTTTTCAAAAGAGGCTTTAAAGCCCTATATAATGACACTTTAGTGACACTATTCGTTATTTTGTATTAAGAAAATCTTACTTATACTTACGAATATTTTTAAGGAAAATGAATGATTGAAGAAATATTAAAAAGAGATGGTTTAAAACAGAAGTTTGAGTCATACAAGATTGAAGATGTAATTAAAAAAGCTTTTAAAAGTGTAAATATTGTTTATAGCCAAGCAGTTTTTTTTAATGTTATTGAAGCTTTAAAACAAAAAAGAGTCGTTGCAGTTGAAGATATACAAGATTTAATTGAAAAAGAGCTGTATAAAGCTAGATATTTTGAAGTTATGAAATCTTTTATGATGTATAGACATTTGCATAAAATTCAAAGAGAACAAATATTACAAATTGATTCTGATACAACATATATAAATTCAACACAAACTATTCAAGAGTATATAAATGGTAGTGATTGGCGTATAAAGGCTAATTCAAATACTGGATATTCTCATGCAGGTCTTATTAACAATAGTGCAGGAAAAGTGATTGCGAACTATTGGTTAGATAAGGTTTATTCAAAAGAAGAAGGATATGCTCACAGAAATGCTGATTATCATATTCATGATTTAGATTGTTTAAGTGGATATTGTGCAGGTTGGAGTTTAAGAGTTTTACTTGATGAGGGATTTAATGGAGTTAGAGGAAGAGTTGAAAGTGTTGCCCCTAATCATTTTAGAGAAGCATTAGGGCAAATGGCAAATTTCTTAGGAATATTACAAAGTGAATGGGCAGGAGCACAAGCTTTTTCATCTTTTGATACATATTTAGCACCTTATGTTTATAAAGATAAACTCTCATATAGTGAAATTAAAAAAGCTATTAGGTCTTTTATTTATAATTTAAATGTTCCAGCACGTTGGGGACAAAGTCCTTTTACAAATATTACGATAGATTGGACGGTTCCAGAGGATTTAAAAGATCAAATTCCAACAAGAAATCAAGAACATTTATTAAAAGATATAGATGAAACACTTACATATAAAGATTTTCAAAAAGAGATGAATCTAATAAACAAAGCTTATTATGAAGTAATGACAGAAGGTGATAAAACAGGTCAACCCTTTACTTTTCCAATTCCTACAGTAAATATAACAGAAGATTTTGATTGGTATGGCGAAAATACAGATGTGTTATTTGAAAATACAGCAAAAATTGGAAGCTCTTATTTCCAAAATTTTATAGGTAGTCAATATATAAAAGATGAAAATGGAAAACTAATACCTAATGATAAAGCGTATAAACCAGGGCATGTAAGATCAATGTGTTGTAGATTACAACTTGATTTAAGAGAGTTATTAAAGCGTGGTGGTGGTCTTTTTGGAAGTGCTGAAATGACTGGAAGTATTGGGGTTGTTACTATTAATATGGCAAGACTAGGCTTTTTGTATAAAAATGATGTAAATGCTTTATTAAAAAGATTAGAAGAGTTAATGGTTTTAGCTAAATCTACATTAGAGAAAAAAAGAGTTTTTGTGCAAGATATGTATGATAGAGGACTTTTCCCTTATACACAAAGATATTTACCAGGTTTTAACAATCATTTTTCAACTATTGGTGTAAATGGAATGAATGAAATGATTAAAAACTATTTTGGAGAAAATATTGATTTATCAAGTGAAATTGGAAATACTTTTTGTAATGAAATTTTAGATTTCATGAGAGATAAGATGGTTGAATTTCAAGAAGAAACAGGAAATCTTTATAACCTTGAAGCCACACCAGCTGAGGGTACTACATATAGATTTGCTAAAGAAGATAAGAAAAGATTTAAAAATATTATTCAAGCTGGATTTGATGATAATATTTATTATACAAACTCATCACAATTACCTGTAGATTTCACAAATGATCCTTTTGAAGCTTTAGAACTTCAAGATGAGTTACAGTGTAAATATACAGGTGGTACTGTTTTACATCTTTATATGAGTGAGAGATTATCCTCTACTGATGCTTGTAGAAAGTTTGTAAAAAATAGTATCACAAACTTTAAATTGCCATATATAACTGTAACACCACTATTTTCAGTATGTGAAGTTCATGGATATTTAAACGGAGAACATGAATTCTGTCCAAAATGTGATGAAGAAATCTTAGAAAAGGAGTTGAAAAATGAAGAAACAAGAATTGCTTGAAAAAAACCATGATAGTAGAACAAGATGTATTGTTTATACAAGAGTTATGGGTTATCACAGACCAGTTGAGAGTTTTAATGTTGGGAAAAAAGCAGAACACAATCAAAGAGTAAAATTTGTTGAATCAAAAGATTGTATATAATCTTACAAAATTTACAAGTACAGATTACGTAGGACACTTGTCTTGCGTAGTTTGGTTTATTAAATGTAACTTTAGATGCCTTTATTGTTATAACGATGATTTAGTTTATTCAAAAGAGGGTAATTATTCATTAAATGAATGCTTAGAGTTTTTAAAAACAAGAGTAGGCTTATTAGATTCTGTTGTATTATCAGGTGGAGAAGCAACTATTCATGATTTAATACCTTTTTGCAATGAGATTAAAAAACTTGGATTTAAAATCAAATTAGATACAAATGCAACAAATCAAAAACAAATTAAAGAGTTAATAGAGTTAAATCTTATTGATTATATGGCTATAGATTTCAAAGCACCAAAAGATAAATTTTATGAAATTACAAAGAGTAAAAAATATGATGAATATATACAAACAATCAAGTATTTAATTGATATAGATTTTGATTTTGAGATTAGAACTACAATTCATTCAAAACTTTTAAGCTCAAAAGATATAAATAGTATGATAAGAACATTAGAAGAATTAGAGTATAAAAACACTTATTATTTACAAAATTATTTGCAAACCTCATCAAATATTGGGAATATTAATGAACAAAGTATTATAAATAAAGAGGATATAACTTCAAATAATTTAAATATAAGTTGGAGAAATTAAATATCCTTGCCCTGAAGCATTTTCAATTAAATCTTTAGAGGTTTTTAAACGTAATCTTTTAATAAACGTCCTTAATCTCTCATCATTTACTTCTTCTTCCCAAATTGTTTCTTTTATAAGTGAAGTTTCAACAACCTTATTTTGGTGTTTTAAAAGTAAGTAAAAAAACTCTTTCTCTCTTTTTGTAAGCTTTAACAAAATGCCATCCTTGTATAGCGATGTAGAATTATTATCAAAAACAAATCCATCTTTTAATTTAATTTTTTTTCTTTTATTTAATGTTGGAGCAATCTTATTTATATGCTCTAAAACCTCATCTGGATCAAAAGGTTTTATAAAGTATTTATTTATACCTATATCTATAGCTTCTAATAGTTTATCTTTATCAGAGTATGCACTTAATACTATAATAGGAACTAATTCATCTACTTCTTTAATATTCTTTGTCATTTCTAAGCCATTAGTTTTAGGCATCATAATATCAGTAATGATAATATCTGGTTTATTTGCTTTAAAACGTTTAAATCCTTCTTCCCCATCTTTAGCAATAACAACTGAGTGAAAATACTCTCCTATTGCTTCTTTTAGTAAAGAGGCTAATTTTGATTCATCTTCAACAATTAAAATTTTTAGAGTTTTTAATAAATTTATATTCATTTACTCTCCATAGATTTTGGTATAGAAATAGTAAACATTGAACCATTATCAATATTTTTATGGCTAATTTCTCCATCTAAACTTTTTTCTATAATCATTTTTGACATAAATAATCCTAAGCCTGTACCTTGTGACTTATGTTTAGTTGTAAAATAAGGTTCAAATATCTTATCTATACTCTCTTTATTTACACCTAGGGCATTATCTTTTATATAAATTGTTGCATACTCTTTATTCTCTATTATTTCATCTTTTAAAACTATTTCAATACTTCTATTTGTAAGATTATTCATTATAAAAGCATCTTTTGCATTTTGTACTAAGTTTATAATAACTTGAGATAATTCATTTGAAACACCTAAGACTTCAATATGACTATCAATGCTTAGGTTTAATTTTATCTCTTCTTTTTCAAGAACTTTTTTTAAAATTATCAATGCATCTTCTACTGCATCTTTTAATAAAAAAAGTTTTTCTTCTTTTTGAGGATTAAAAAAGTTTGTAAAATCTTCAATAGTATTAGACATATTTAAAATTATATTCTTACTATCTTTATATAGTTCATCAATCTTTTCATCATCATTATTTTTATGAGCTTTTTTCATATTAAATATAGTTAAATTAAGCTCTGTAAGAGGTTGTCTCCACTGATGTGCAATATTACCAAGCATTTGTCCTAATGAGGCCATTCGTGATTGTAAGAAAAGTATTTTTTGTTTCTCTTCAAGTGTTTTTTGAAGTTCAATCTCTTTTGTAACATCATAACGAATAGCTATAAACTCTTTTATCTTTCCATTATCATCTAGTATAGGAGTAATTGTAGTATTAAGATAAACTGTATTACCATTTTTAGAAAGATTTTTAACTGTAGATTTATATGGTTTTTTAGAAAGAATTGTATCCCATAAAGTTTTAAAATTTGAAGAAAGTGCATCTGGATGTCTAACGATATTATGATTTTGACCCACAAGCTCATTGCGACTATATCCAGAGATTTTGCAAAACTCATCATTTACAAAAGTAATAATTCCATTTATATCTGTTTTAGATACTATATTAGAGTTTTCAATTGCTTCTTGATAAGTATTGCCCATTTTTAATTTAGCTTATGCTTTTCTCATTAATTCACAAGCTTCTTTAGCATGATATGTGATAATAATATTTGCACCAGCTCTTTTAAAGCCCATTAGTGTTTCCATCATTACTCTTTCATAATCAATAAGTCCTGCAGCACCTGCATTTTTAAGCATTGCATATTCACCACTTACGTTATATACACAAAGTGGTAATTTTGAAGCATTTCTAATATCTCTAATTACGTCTAAAAATGCTAAAGCTGGTTTAACCATTAAGATATCAGCTCCTTCTGCCTCATCTGCTAATGACTCTTCTATAGCTTCAAGTCTATTTGCTGGATTCATTTGATAAGTTCTTCTATCTCCAAAAGATGGTGTTGATTCAGCAACATCTCTAAATGGTCCGTAATATCCACTTGCAAATTTAGTAGAATATGCCATAATTGGTAAGTTTTCATATCCATTCTCATCTAATGCAGTTCTTAAAGTTGTAATAATTCCATCCATCATTCCAGATGGTGCAATCATATCAGCACCAGCTTGTGCATGAATAATAGCTTGTTGTGCAGAAATTTCTAATGTTTTGTCATTATCAACTGTTTGTGTTTTAGGATCTAAGATTCCACAATGTCCGTGATCTGTATATTCACAAAAACATAAATCAGTAACAACAAACATTTGTGGGAACTTTTCTTTTATAGCTCTAATTGTTCTAGAAATTATACTTTCATTACATAAGCATTCACTACCAACTGAATCTTTTACATCAGGAATTGCAAAAAGAATAATTGATTTTAAATCAATACTTATTAAATATTCACACTCTTTTAGTATTTCATCAATACTCATTTGGAATACTCCAGGCATTGAAGAAACCTCGTTTTTAATTCCTTTTCCTTCACGTACAAACAATGGATATATAAAGTCATCTGGTGTTACAGTAGTCTCTTGCACTAGATTTCTTAAAGTTTCATTTATTCTTAGTCTTCTAAATCGTTTAAACATTCTATTTACCTCTTTTGGTTATAATCTGCGAATTATAACAATAATAAGGTTTAAAGACAATGAATATAATACAATCAAATATTGCAAACCTACCTACAAAACATGGAAATTTTAAAATAAAAGCTTATACACAGGACAATCAAGAACATTTAGCAATTATGAGTGAGGATTTTGAAAATATACAAATACCTTATGTAAGAGTTCACTCAGAATGCTTAACAGGTGATGCACTAGGAAGTTTAAAGTGTGATTGCCAGAATCAATTAAATTTGTCATTAGATTTTATTGCAAAAGAAGGTGGTTTAGTTATATACCATAGGCAAGAAGGAAGAAATATAGGTTTACTTAATAAAGTAAATGCATATTGTTTGCAAGATAAAGGCAGAAACACTATTGAAGCCAATTTAGAATTAGGCTTTAAAGAGGATGAGAGAAATTATAAAATAGTAAAACATATATTTAATGATTTAAATATTAAAAAAATTAAACTAATTACAAATAACCCTCATAAAATAGATTATATAAATAGTATTGGTGTTGAAATAGTTGAAAGAATTCCAGCTGTTACAGAGGTTAATGAACACAATATTGATTATCTAAATACAAAAAAAGACCAAATGGGGCATATGCTGTAATGAATTTACAAGAACTTCTAGAAGAAAACAATTTCGAATTTGATAAAAACTTTTATAAAGATTGTACAGTCTTTACAAAACTTTTACAGCAGTGGGGAAAGATACATAATTTAAGTGGAAGGTTAACTTTAGAAGATATAAACGAAAATATTTTAGATTCAATTTATCCTTTAAATTTTATTGATTCTTATGAAAGTTTTGCAGATATAGGAACAGGTGCTGGTTATCCTGGACTTTTACTTGCAATTGCTAGAAAAGATATGAAAGCATATCTAATAGAACCAAGAGTTAAAAGAGTAGCTTTTTTGAACTTTGTAAAAGCCTCGTTAAAACTTGATAATTTGACTATAATCTGTGATAGAGTTGAAAAAGTTAATGATTTAAAAGTTGATTTAGTAACTTCACGAGCTGTTACAAATACTTCATTGCTTTTAGATATTACAAAAGATATAGTTAATGAAAATGCTTCTTACTTATTTTATAAAGGTAGTATGCTAAACGAAGAACTAGAAGCAGTAAAAGTAAATAAAAACTATAAAATTGTAAATAGAAATGATAGAAACTATTTATATATAAAAGGTAAATAATGATTTTAAAAACTTTAGCAATAGCAGTAGTACTATTTATAGTATATATAGTCTTTTTTAAAAAGAATAGAGAAAAAAATATTGTAAAAAAGAAAGATATAAAATACGAAGACGAAATGGTTGAGTGTCCTACATGTCAAACTTATATTTCAACAAAAGAATCTGTTTTAAGCAATGGTAAATATTATTGCTCAAAAGATTGTTTAAAAAATAAATAAGGGTTTTGTATGATACTTATTGGGGATAAACTTATACCATATACAGATATTTGTAGTATTTCTACTGTTGAAGATATTAAAAATACAAAAGCAAATAGTTTTATTTCATTTGGTTACAACGAAAAGTTATTAACTTATTGCTTTGAAAATGACTTAGATTATGTAGTAATTGTTACTTCAATAAAAGAAGCAATTTATGCAAATAGTTTAAATGCAAGATATATAGTTTGTGAAAAAATATTAGCTAAAAGCATTCAAAAAATTGCTGATAACTATATGTTTGATTCAAAAGTTTTAGCGCAAATAGAATCAAGTGATGAGATAGAAGAGATAGCACTAAATGAAATAGATGGAATAATATATAAAAATGTACTTAATTAGTTTACGTAATAATAAGAGATTTTTAGATATTATAACTACTTTTATAAGAAAATATTAGGATAAATGTGAAAGATATATTAGATACAGTTATATTAATTATGTTCGTGATTATGGTTGCAATGTTTATTATTAACTTTAATAGACAGCAGATTAAAAAACATACAGATAAAGTGGCAAAGAACGAAGAGAAGAATAAAGCTAAGGATACGATAAATGAATAAACCATTATTAATTGAAATAGGTGTTGAAGAATTACCAGCAATTCCATTTTTAAAAGAGTTACCAAATATTGAAAAAAAATGGAGTGATATTCTAGAAAAGAATAGATTATTATGTGATTTTGAATTTTATTATACACCAAGAAGATTAGTATTATGGCACAAAAACTTCCAAGTTTCTCAAGAAGACTCTATTGTAGAACAATTTGGAGCTCCAGTTAAAATAGCATTTAAAGATGGAGAACCAACTGGTGCAGCTTTAGGATTTGCAAAGAAGTGTGGTGTTGATGTATCTGAACTTGATAAAATAGATCAAGGAAGAGGAGAGGTTCTTTACTTTAAAAAAGAAGTAAAAGGAAGTGATTCTTCTGATTTATTAAATGATATGGTAAATGAGTTTATGAACTCACTTAACTTTGGAAAGTCAATGAGATGGGGAGATAGAACTGATAGTTTTATTAGACCTATTAGATCTTTATCTATTATTTTAGGTGAGCAAATAGTTGAGGGTGAACTATTTGGTGTTAAATCATCTAACTTCTCATTTGCACACAGAATGGTTTCTTATGAGCCATTTACTTATAACTTTGCTGGTGATTACTTTGCAAAACTTGATAACAATGGTGTAATTTTATATCCAGATGAAAGAAGAGAAAGAATTCTTTCTCAGATGAAAGAAATTGAGCAAAGACATAGTGTTAAAATTGATATTGATATAGAGTTACTTGATGAAGTAGTTGCAATCACTGAATATCCAACTGCTTTAATTGGTCAATTTGATGTTGAATTCTTAGAATTACCAGAAGAAGTTATTGTTACATCTATGAAAGAACATCAAAGATATTTTGCAGTATATAAAGATGGTGTTTTAACTAACAACTTTATCGTTGTATCAAACTCTAAAACAGATGATTTTGGTTTTATTATTTCAGGAAATGAAAAAGTATTAAGACCAAGACTTGCTGATGGTATGTTCTTCTATAAAAATGATATTGCAAATGGACTTAGTAATGAAGGATTAAAGAAACTTACTTTCGTAGAAGGTTTAGGTTCTATGTATGAAAAGTCGGAACGTGAAGCAAAAATAGCAGCTCATTTAGCAGATATTTTTGATGTACCTAAAAAAGAATTAGTAGAAAAAGCTGTAATGCTTTCTAAAGCAGACTTAATGTCTGAAATGGTGTTTGAATTTACTGAACTTCAAGGTCTAATGGGATATTACTACGCAAAATTAGCTAAAGAAGACGAATTAGTTTATACAGCACTAAAAGAGCAGTATTTACCAGATGGTGAAGATTCTGAATTACCATCAAATACATTTTCATCTGTAATTGCTTTATCATATAAACTTGATAACTTAATGGGATTATTCTCTGTAGGAAAAATTCCAACTGGTTCAAAAGATCCATTTGGTCTAAGACGTGCAGCAGCTGGTATTGTAAAAATTGCAATGGAACATAAATTAGCAATTGATTTACCTAAAATAATAGATGCTTTAGAGTCAAACTATAAAGGTTTAGATAAAAAACAATTAATAGAATTCTTTAATGAAAGATTATTCAAAATATTTGATGTTAATCCATCAGTATTAAAAGCAGTATTAGGAAGTGGCGAAACTGATATTTATAAAATATCTCAAAAGCTATGTGCTTTAAACCCTATCGTTCAAAGTGATAACTTCAAAGAATCAGCAGCTACATTTAAAAGAGTTGCAAATATCATCAAAGACTTAGATATCAACTCTACTTTAACTATTGATGAGTCTTTACTTGAAGAGGATGCAGAAAAAGAACTAGTAAGTAAATACAATGAAGTAACTTCAAAGTCATATGCTACTTATGATGAAGAATTAGAAGCTTTATTTGCTATGAAGCCACAACTTGATAACTTCTTTGAAAAAGTTTTTGTAAATCATGAAGATGAAAAAATCAAAACAAACAGAAAAAATACAATCGGACTTGTATATCAAGCATTTAGAAAAATCGCTGATATTAAAGAGATTACTATATAAACTAACTAATATTCATTTAAAGTACCAGTTTTTGGTACTTTAAAGTTTTTCCCTCTACTTTATTTTTACAATCTATAAAATTTAGACAATCATAAATAAATATACTAATTGTTGATTATTCATAGCCTTTAGATATAAGTAAATGTACATATTACATATACTAATATTTTCAATTTTTTAACACTATACAAACTACTAAAAACAATCTAATTTAATATTATTTTTTAATAATTAAAAGAGTAAACTTATATAAATAATATAATAATTCAAAATATTTAGAAATATTAAAAAAACTCATAAATTTATTTAAGGTTATAATGAAAGTATTACATGCGTCTGACTGGCACATTGGTCAAAAGTTTATGGGAAAAAGTAGAGAAGAAGAACACAAAGCTTTTCTATCTTGGGTTGTAGAAATAATAAAAAAAGAAAATAATCTTAAATACAATGAATACCAAACTCTTAAAACAAATACGTTAAAAGCATTAGCAGAACACAAAAAACAAGATATAGAGATAAAACCAATAGCTGAAGTAAATACTGAACTTCAAGAGCTTCAATCAAAAATAGATGAACTACAACTAAGTATTGGTGCAGTATCACAAACACTAAAACGAAATGAACAAGATAGAGCTAAACATCAAGAAAAAATACTTCAACTAGAAAAGAAAAAAGAAGCTTTTAAAGTATGGATAAAACTAAATGAAATGATAGGTTCAGTAGATGGAAATAAGTTTGCTAAATTTGCTCAAGGTATCACGCTAGACCAACTAATAAGCCTAGCAAACAATCACTTGAGTGTACTATCAAGTAGATATGAACTACAAAGAAGTAGTGAGCAAAAACAACTCTTAGAAATAGAAGTAATTGATAGTTTTCAAGGAAATGTAATCAGACCTGTAAGTACACTATCAGGTGGTTAGAGTTTTATAGTAAGTCTTTCACTCGCTCTTGGGCTTTCAGAGTTAGCTAGTCAAAAGATAGCTATAGATTCACTTTTCTTAGATGAAGGGTTTGGGACACTAGATGAAGATAGTTTAGAGACAGCACTAAATGCTCTAAACTTACTTCAAAGTAGTGGAAAAATGGTGGGTGTTATTTCTCATGTGGAAGCATTGAAAGAGAGAATACCATTACAGATAAAAGTTGTTCCTAAAGGTGATGGGACGAGTGAATTAAATTTAAATTAAAAGGGAGTGTAGATTATGTTAGAGAAGTTTTTAGAAGGGATTCATAATAAAAAATATCTATCTGTTGACTTTGTTGCAAAAGAAGATAATGTATTAAGAAATAGGAAATGTGTGCCTTTTGACTATGGGGAAAGTAAAAAATACAGAGACGGGAAAGATAGATTTCATTTTTTAGACTTAAATAGTCCAGATGGTAAACATAATCTATCTATTTTGCCAGGGCAAGTTAAAAAGGTTGAAGTTTTAAATGAAAATTTTAAACCTGAGGAATACGTAACGTGGACACCTAATTGGATAATTGAAAGGGATTGGGGAGAATATTCATGATTTTAGGAGGATATAAATATGTATAGTAAGGGTTCAGAATGGAGAAAATGGGATTTACATGTGCATACTCCTGCATCAATTGTACATGATTATAAGCAAGGTGATGAAGAAGATATTTGGGAAAAGTATATTAAAGAATTAGAGTCTTTACCTAAAGATATAAAAGTCTTAGGAATAAATGATTACTGGTTTTTAGAGGGCTATACAAAAGTTAAAAAATTCAAAGATTTTGGAAGATTGCAAAATATTGAATTGTTATTACCAGTTGTTGAATTAAGATTAAGAGATTATGTAGGAAATAAAACATTAAATAAAATAAACTATCATATAGTTTTTTCTGATGAATTAAGTCCTCTTGATATTGAAAATGAATTTATAAAAAAAATTGAAATGGACGAATATGATAATAGAAGTCTTAGTGTTGAAAACTTAGAAGCATTTGGCAAACAAGTAAAGGAAGATACTCCTCCTGGTAAAGAGCCAAAAGGCTCAAATATATTCACCGGATTCAGCAATTTTACAATATCCCTAGATAAAATTAATAAACTTTTATCAAAGAAGTTATTTGACAATAAATTTTTAAGAGTTATTGGTCAAACTGAATGGAATGATTTTAGATGGGAAGGAAGTGCTGCTGATAAAAAATCTTTAATTAATAATGTTGATTTTATTTTTTCTGCTTCTCCTACAATTGATAATGCGTTAAAATCTATAAAAAGTTTAAAAGAACAAGAAGTTAATGATAAATTACTGCATTGTAGTGATGCACATGAATTTTATAAAAGTGAATATACAAGCAAAGTATTAGGTCACTGTATTAGCTGGATAAAAGCTGATCCTACATTTAGAGGATTACAGCAAGTTAAACAGGACTTTGAAGAAAGAGTTTTTATTGGAGAGAGACCAGAAATTCTAGATAAGGTACATTCAAATAAAACGAAATATATAAAAACTTTAAGCCTAAGTGCAATTGATACTTATAACGGCAATAAAGGAACTTGGTTTAGTGGCTTTGGTACTTTAGAATTTAATAAAGAATTAATTGCCATTATTGGTAATAAAGGCAATGGTAAAAGTGCTATTTCGGATATTATTGGATTATTAACAAATTCTTCAAACCAAAAACATTTTTCTTTTTTAACTAAGAATAAATTTTTAAAAAATAAGTTGGCTGAAAACTTTGAAGCAAAATTAACATTTGAATCAATTAATGATGATTTAACTAAACGACTAAATGAAGCAATTGATGAAAATACCGTTGAAAGAGTAAGGTATATTCCACAAAATTATTTTGAAAAACTATGTAATGATTTGGAAGGAGAAGGTTTTGAAAAATCTTTGCAACAAGTTGTATTTACCCACCTGTCGGAAGAAGACAAGCTTGGAAAAAATAGTTTTGAAGAATTAATTAAATATAAGACAAACAGTATCAAAAGTGATATTGATATATTCATTCCTAAACTTAGTGAAATCAATAATTCAATTATTGAATTAGAAAACAAAAATAATAGTAATTATACAAATTTTCTACATGAAAAATTTGATATAAAATGGAAAGAATATATTCAACATATAAAAGACAAGCCAAAAAAAGTTGAGAAACCTAATTTAGAACAAGGTAGTGATCATGAAAAGAAATTTAAATTAATTGAAGAATTGAAACAACAATTATTGGCAAAAGAAGAAGAAAAGAAATCTATATCAGAAAAAATAAGTAATAATATGAAATCTGATGCAGAATTAAAAATTTTGAAATCGGATTTTGAAAGATTAGAAAAATCCATTAAATCTTCATTTGCAGTAAGTGATAATATAATTAAAAAATATGATTTAGATTTGAACAAAATTTTTAATTATAAAATTGATTTAAATATAGTAGATATTAAAATTAAAGAAATAGATTCTCAGTCTTCGGTACTCTCAAAACAACTTTATGATAAAGAAAAAAAGACAGGAGTAGGTCTTGATATTCAACTTTTAGAAGAAAAGGTTAAGAAAATTGAAGCTGAATTATCTAGCGTACAAAAGGAATATCAATCTTATTTATCTTTGGTAAAAGAATGGAAAATAAAAAGAGAATCTTTAGTAGGGAATAAAACAATACCTGATTCAGTTAAAGGATTGATTCAAGAATGTAGATATTTAAAAGATGAATTAATCAATGATTTGGAATTATCAAGAGAAGAAAGATTTTCAATAGTAAATAAAATTTATAATAAAAAATCAGAAGTTATTATTATATACAAGAAACTTCAAGAATCTATTGATTTAATTTTAACTGAGTATGCAGAGTTATTAGAAAATTATTCTATTTCTATTAAATCTACTTTCAAACTTGATAATTTTGAAGATAATTTTTTTAATTTTATTAGTCAAAATAAAGTAGGAAGCTTCTATGGTAAAGAGGATGGGCGACAGACATTAAAAGAAATATTAGAAGATAAAGATTTAAATAAATTTGAAAGTTTAAAAGAAGTATTAGAAAATATTATTACTCATTTAGAAAAAGATCATAGAAGAGAAGAAAATCCAACAATGATTATTAACGATCAAGTAAAAGATTGTAAAGAGTTTTATAAATACTTATTTTCTCTTGATTACTTAGTATCAAATTATGAATTGATGCTAGATGGTAAGACTCTAAATGAATTATCTCCTGGAGAAAAAGGGGCTTTATTACTGGTATTTTATTTAATGTTAGATAAAGAAGATATTCCTTTAATTATAGATCAGCCAGAAGATAATTTAGATAACCAAAGTGTTGTTAAAATAGTAGTTGAATTTATGAAAAGAGCTAAAAAAAGAAGACAAATATTTATGGTTACACATAATCCAAATTTAGCAGTTGTTGCTGATGCAGAACAAATAATATACGTAAATATTGATAAACAAGATAACAATAAATTTTCATATAAAAGTGGTTCTATTGAAAATCCTGAAATTAATAAATGTATAGTTGATATATTAGAAGGAACACTTCCTGCATTTGGAAAAAGAAAAGATAAGTATATATTATGAACCTATCTAAATCCCTCTACACAAAAGGCATCCAATGCCCAAAAGCACTTTGGCTAAAAAAATATAATAAAGAAGTACTAACACCACCAGACGAAACAGCCCTAGCTAGATTTGAAACTGGAAATATAGTAGGAGGTTTAGCTTGCAATCTTTTCCCAAATGGAATAGAAATACCATATACTACAAACTTCGATGAGATGATTGAACAAACAGTTAAATATATAGATGATGGTATCAAATATATCTATGAAGCTACTTTTAATTTCAATGGTATTTTAGTCTTAGTAGATGTATTAGAAATACATGAAGATAATACAGTCTCTATTTATGAAGTAAAAAGTTCTTCATCAGTAAAAGCTATATATGTGTATGATACTTCTATTCAATACTATGTGTTAGAACAAATGGGTTTTACTATCAAAACTACAAACGTAGTACATGTCAATAGCTCTTATGTAAGAGATGATGTTTTAGAGTTAGATGAGCTTTTTATCATTGCAAATATTACAGATGAAGTTGTAGAGTTACAGGATAACATTCCTACTATTTTAGATGAGTTTGAAATAGTACTAAAAGATAAAACAAATGAACCAAATATTGATATAGGAAAACATTGTCACAATCCATATGTATGTGATGCTAAAGATTATTGTTGGAAACGTCAGCGACAAATACCTGAACACTCTATTTTTAATATCTTCAATCTAGGAAGCAAAAAACAAATAGAATTATATAATCAAGGTATAGTAAATATAGAAGATATACCAGATGATTTTACAATGACTGCAAATCAAAAACAAACAGTAGAAAACTATAAATCAAAAGAGACTTTTATAAATAAAGAAAAAATCAAAGAGTTTGTAGATACTTTGACTTATCCTATCTATCACTTAGATTTTGAGACATTCCAACAAGCTATTCCTGAATGGAAAGGTATTAGTCCATATCAACAAATACCATTTCAATACTCACTTCATATAGAGTACGAAGATGGAACACTTGAACATAAAGAGTATTTAGCACAAGATGATATTGACCCAAGAGAGCAAATATCTAAAAGATTAGTAAAAGATATACCAAGAGATGTGACAGTATTAGCATATAACATGAGCTTTGAAAAAGGTGTCATCAAAAGATTGGCAGATATATACCCAGAGCTAAGTACTCATCTTTTAAGTATAAATGAAAATATGAAAGACCTAATGATACCTTTTCAAAAGAAATACTATGTAACTCCATCAATGAATGGAAGTTATTCTATCAAGTATGTATTACCAGCATTAGTTCCAGAGTTAGCCAAAGCATACAAAGAATTAAATGGAGTACAAAATGGAAGTCAAGCTATGAATGCCTTTGCTAATATGAGTAAGATAGAAGAGGATGAAAAACAAAAAATGCGAACTTCACTTTTAGAGTATTGTAAGTTGGATACTTTGGCGATGGTGAAGATCTTGGAAAGATTAAAGGAAATAGATTGATAAAATATTATAGTTTTAATGAAGTGAATAAAGAAGATGTTTTAAATAAAAATGTGGTTATCAAAAAACATAAGTTTTTACACGAAAGTGTCAGTAAAGAAATTACATATTATGAAGATTCTAAAAATGGTATAAAATATATTTCTTACTTTGAAAAAGTCTTTTTTGAAATTATTGAACATGAAAACAAACCAAAAAAGTTCGATTTCTTGGGTTGTTATATTTCAAAAGAAAATAAAGATATTACAGAAGATGATATAAGTTTTAAGCTAAGAGGTTCTAAGACTTTAAAAGTAACACTATCAAATTGTTATGACAATCCAGATATAAAAGTTGTATTTTCTGAGAATGGTTTTGCTTTTGTTGAAAACTTTGGAGATCAATCTGATAAGTTTGAAAGAACATATATATCTTTTTTACTAGCACATGCTTATAACCTTTACAGTGAAAAACTAATGATTGAGGTTTCTAAGTCATATACTAATAATAATCATAAAAGAATGCTGGAATTGAGAAAAGAAATATATATATTTGATATAAACTGTTTCTTTTTCAACCCTGTCAATTATAAAAAACAGCAACAATATACTATTTGGTCATACCTTAGTGCTATTTACTCTGTTGAAGAAAATCATAAAGAAATGAAGTCTCAAATAAAAGATTTAGTGAATTTAATTGAAATAGACTTAAAAGATAAAGAAACCCAATCTATCTTAAAAGAAAAAGAAAAAGAAGAAAAATTATATAAAGATAGAAAAGAAGAAAGAGATATAGAAAAAGAAATTGAAAATAAGCGTTCATCTACAAGAACAACAATTCTGACATCTATTGGATTATTAATTGCTGCACTTTCAATTGGAAGTGTATATGCAGATTTAGTTGAGTTAGGTGCTGTTTCTAATATATTTGAAACTGAAATTACTAAGGTTGATAAATGATTGATTATACTAAAAAATTAACTATAGATAGAGAAATGAATAAAATGAAGTATCTTGATGGTTCAATTGAGAGTGATAGAGGAAGAATTCTTTCTTCTCCTGCGTTAAGAAGACTTCAAAAGCGTACTCAAGTATTTGCTTTAGAGTTAAACGCTTCTATTCGTACACGATTAACACATTCATTAGAAGTAGGTCAGTGTGCTCGTTTTATATCTAAAACAATACTTGCAAAACTAGAGAAAGAAGGTTTATCAAATTATGGTTTAGATAATTTAGAAAATGCTTTTATTTCTACTGCAGAAATGACCAGTTTACTTCATGATATAGGAAATCCACCTTTTGGTCATTTTGCGGAACAAACAATCAATAAGTGGGTGAAAAATAACGCTGTACCTATTCTTAATTCTTTTGAATCTAAAATAGAAGAAAATATTAAGTTAAAAGAAAAACTTGGAAAGGATATATGCAATTATGATGGTAATGCACAAGCTTTAAGAGTAATAATGAAGTTACAAAGAATGAATTTATCATATACTCAAATCCTTTCAGTTTTAAAATACACAAGAGGAGCTTATGAAAGTAAGCCTGAAAAGAATGATGATTTATCATATTTAAAAAAGAAACCTGGCTTCTATTTTAGTGAAAAAGATTCAATTAAAAAAATACAAGATAAACTTGAAGTAAATACTGGTCATAGATTCCCTATTACTTATATTATGGAAGCTGCAGATGATATATCATATCTTACCGCAGATTTAGAAGACTCACTAGAAAAAGGTATCTTGTCACTAAACAAAATATATAGACTTATTACAGAAGAGTGCGAGAGACAAAATGAAACTTATTTATTAGAAGTAATTCAACAACAATATAAGAAAGCAAAAGAGGACGATGAACCATATCAATTTAACATGTTCTTTACACTTACTAGAGCAAAACTTGTTGGCGCTTTAGTAAGACATGTTTCTGATATATTTGTTGATAACCATGAAGCAATTTTTAATGGTGACTTTAATTATGCATTATTAGATTATGATAAGGAAAGCAAATATTATAAAGCTATCAAAGTATTAGAAGCCGTCTCTTTCAAGTATATTTATCAGAATAAAGATGTTCAAACTTTAGAACTTCAAGGTTATACTATAATAAATGGACTACTAGATAAATATAAACCATTATTAGAAATAAATGCTACAGACTTTGAAACTCTCTTACAAGATGAATCAATTGATTGCTTTGTATCAATGAGACTCTTTAAAAGATTGTCCTCAAAACAAATTGTTGCATATAGACATGATATAGAGAAGCTTGATAAGGATAATCTTGAAGAATATAAAATACTAGAATGGTATCATCGACTAAGATTAATAATTGATTATGTTAGTGGAATGACAGATGATTTTGCTTTAGAAGAATATAAAATATTAATGGCAATAAAATAAATTTCTTATGAAAAATATAATTTTTTGTGATCTTGAAGTAAATAAAAAGACAAAAAAAATAAATGAATTAGGATTAATATATAAAGAAGATAAATTAAAAACGACTTCTATAGAAGAGAGTCGTCAATTTATTAATTCTTCTGATTCGAAATATATTGCAGGTCATAATTTTATAGATTTTGATTTAGAGATTATTAAAACTACGAGTTTATACCAAGAGATAAAAGAACATTATATTATAGATACCTTGCCTTTATCTCTTTTACTTTTCAATGAAAAAACTATTCATAGTTTACCTAAGAATTATAAGAGCGAAGATGATTTTGTAAATAATCCTGTTGAAGACTCTAAAATAACATTAGCACTTCTAAATAAACTAGAAGAAAGATTTAAATCATTACCTCAAGATACAAAAGATATTTTTTATTCACTTTTAAAAGATGATATATACTTCAGTGCATTTTTTAAATATATAAGTTCAGATGTAAAATTAAATGAATTACCTTTACACTCATTATATGAATTGATTCTAAAATTACATAATAAAGCTATAGTAAATACGGAATATTTAAAAGATGTCTTATTTTCAAATAAATCTCAATTAGCATATATTTTAGCTCTTTTAACTCCATATATAGAGATAAAATCACATCCACCAAAGATTTTATTCACTTATCCAGAAATAGTAGAAATACAAAAAAAGCTCTGTTTTGATATAGAGAAAGCAAATAATGACTTAAGTGAATTTTCAAAAGAAGTTTTCGGGTTTGGAACATTTAGATCTTTCCCTAGACTTAATGCAGGGCTTCTAGATGAACAGTCTATTTCTCAAAGAGAAATGGTAGAAGCATCACTTAGAGATGAATCTTTTTTAACTATTTTACCTACAGGCGGAGGTAAGACATTTACCTTTTGGTTACCTGCTGTCTTTAAAGCAAAATCATATAAGAGTTTAACCGTTGTTATCTCTCCTTTACAAGCTTTAATTGAAGATCATATAAAAAGTTTTAATCAAAAAGTAGCGAACTTTAAAGCTGTTGCAATTAGTGGATTTATGAGTCCTTTAGAAAGAGCTGAAGCAGTTGAGCATGTAGTAAATGGTGAGGCAGATATTTTATATATTGCACCAGAGTCCTTACGATCAAATACTATTTTTAGTATATTGAAAAATAGGTTGATAGAAAGATTTGTTATAGATGAAGCTCACTGTTTATCTACATGGGGAAATGACTTTAGACAAGATTACTATTATATATGTGAATATATAAAAGAGTTGATTGAAAAAAAAGATTTTCAAGATCATATTCCTATCTCATGTTTTACAGCAACTGCAAAGCCTAGCGTTATCGAAGACATAGAAAACTACTTCTTAGAGGGCTTAGATATAAAACTTGATAAATATCTTGCCGTTCCTGAAAGAAAAAACCTACAATATAAATCTATACCTTCAAATAGTAAAGATAAGTATACTGAACTATTAAGATTAATAAATGAACATGATGGGGCAACGCTAGTATATATTCCAACATCTACAAAAGATTGTGATGAAGTAGCTAGAAAACTTGCAATGGATACACAAAAAGTATCAAAATCATTTCATTCAAAAATTGATTCACAAAAGAAAATGCAAATATTAAAAGACTATATTGAAAATAAAATTGATGTTATTGTTGCAACTACAGCTTTTGGTATGGGAGTTGACAAATCAAATATTACAAATGTAATACATTATGAAATATCAGATTCATTAGAAAATTATGCTCAAGAAGCAGGAAGGGGAGCAAGAGATGAAAAATTAGAAGCTTTTTGTCCTATACTTTTTGATGAAGATGATTTGGATAAACATTTTATGTCATTAAGTAGATCAAAATTAACTGCAAGTGAAGTAAACTCCATATTCTTAGTAATAAAAAAATCAAAAGGCGATGTTTTAAATAAAACAGCATTCGAATTAGCTAAAGAAGCTGGCTGGGATGTAGAGGATAATTCTATTGATTTTAATACGAAAGTTAAAACTGCTCTTCTTGAATTAGAAAGAGAAGGGTATATAAATAGAAAAAGAAATAAAACAAGTTTTTTTGCAGACTCAATTGCCTCAAAAAGTATGGAAAAACTTCATGAAAGACTTGATTCCTCAGATTTTAAAGAAGAAGAAAAACAAAGGTTAATCTTAGTACTACAAACAATAGTAGGTAGAGGTAAGCCAGAATCAATACAAATTGATGAATTAGCTCATGTTATTGGTTATCCAAAACATGAAATTTCTTTAGCTATAAATCAATTAAAACAAATGGAAATATTAGGTGATAGTAAAGATCTTAGTCTAGAAATTAATATATATAGTATTAATAGGTTTAAAACAATAAAAATGGTTGAATTATCTTTATTTAAATACTTAGAATCCTTAAATAGTTCAAAAGTAAAAATACGTGAATTAAATGAAGAACTATACAGACAAAACTTAATAACAAAAAATGAATCTGAATTAATAAAATCCATTATAAAAAATTGGAAAAGTAAATCTAATTTTATTTTTAATAGAAGAAGTAGAGAACATGACTTATGGTATTTTAAATTTGAGAATACAGAAAATGTAAAAAATACTATAATCAAAAAACATGAGATTTCAGAAAAAACTATATATATACTGACTAAAGATTTAAAATCTAAGAAAAAAGAGGAAGTTGTTTTTTCATTAAAATCATTACACAAATATTTAAATAAAAAGTTTACGTTAGAAGAAATAGATAAAACACTATTATATTTACATCACTTGAATTTATTAGAGTTATTGACAGGACGATTTATTAATTATAGCCCTATGAATATTTATAAAGAAGATAAAATTAATACAAAAAGAAAATATACTAATAATGAGTATAAAAATAGATTAGATAAGCACTATCAAACTAAAATAGAATCTATTCATATAATGGGTGAGTATGCTAAGAGACTTAAAGGAGATGATTATAAAGCAATACTTTTTCTAAAAGACTATTTTACTCTTTCCTATGATAAATTTAAAAATAAATATAAACTATTAAAAGATAAAATTTCTAAACCAATTACTCAAAAGAGATACAATAAAATCTTTGAAAAAATGTCAGATGAACAAAAAGAGATTATTCAAGATACTAAAACCAAAGCTATGATGATACTTGCGGGACCAGGAAGTGGTAAAACAAAAGTCTTAGTTCATAAAATATCTTCTTTAATACTAACAGAAGATATCAGACCTGAACAATTTATGATGCTAACCTTTTCAAAAACTGCAAAGATAGAATTTAAAAGTAGACTTAATAGTTTAATTGGTGCACTCTCTTACGACGTAGAGATTCAAACTTTTCATTCTTATGCTCTTAAGTTAATTGCACGAGTAGTCTCAAAAGATAATAAGGATATTTTAGATAATTCAATAGAAGAAGCTACAAGACAAATAAACAATGGTGAAATTGTATTACCTCATATTACAGTTTTAGTACTTGATGAGTTTCAAGATATAAATGAAAAGAGTTTTGACCTTGTAAAAGCAATTTATAATGCAAGTAATAGAGATATTAGAATTATTGCAGTTGGGGACGATGATCAGTGTATTATGGATCATATTGGTGCAAACGTAGACTTTATTGATAAATTTGAAAAAGAGTTTGGATATGATGAAGAAAAAAATAGTTTATATAAACAATATGAACTTATTTGTAATTTTAGAAGTAAAAGGAATATTGTAGAGTATTCCAATACATTTATTACTACAGTTAGAAAACGATATAAAAGTCAACCCTTGTACTCAAATACGCAAGATGAAGGTGTTGTAAATATTTATTCAATAGCCAACCCTAACTTACTTACTCCACTTATAGAATTAATAAAAGAAGAAGAAATAGAATCAAATATTGCAATACTTGCTTACACAAATGAAACCGTAATGGATATATATTCATTGTTACAAGAAAATGAAATAGAAGCTAGATTTTTAATAGATAGAGAGAAATTTGAATTAAAAAATATAGTTGAATTAGTAGGTTTTGACAAAGTTTTGAATAGTTATTTAGAAGATCAAATATTATATAAAGAGTCTTATTTTGAGAAAGCTTTAAAAGTGATAGAAAATAAATACTCAAACTCAAAAAATCTTAAACTAGTCTATAAAATAGTAGATAAGTTCTTAAGTGAAAGTGATAACTACCATCTATCTCAATGGATAAGTTATCTTGAAGAAATTAAATTAGAAGATTTTGAAAACTATAAAAAAAATATTGTTATATCTACAATACACAAGTCTAAAGGTATGGAGTTTGATAAAGTATATTTATTAGTAGATAAAAACCCTAGAAGTGACGAAGATAAAAGATTATTTTATGTTGGTATGACTAGATCAAAAAATGAGTTAAACATACTTAGATATGGTAATGATACTCCAAATAAGAAAAATTTTGTAAAGTATTTTCATGATGAAAAGCAGTATATTTTAGAGAATAAGATTTTTACACATGTAATGTCGTTAAAGGATGTATATTTAGGCTTTGATTTAGAAAAGTATGGAGTAAACAATTCAATTTATTCTGGATTAAAAGTCTCAATAGAGAAAAGAGATACATTTAGAAATTTATGTTTAGTTTCAAATAGAAAAATCATTGGAGTTTTTTCTAATAGTTTTCAAACCATCTTCGATAAGAAACTTAGAGAAGGATTTAGAATTGAAAGTTCTATTATAGATTTTATACTTTTGTGGGAAGATAAAGAAAAGAAAAAAATTTTAAAACATCCTCTTTGTAAGATTATATTAAAAAAATTTGATGAGTTATTATAAATTGGATACTTTAGTGATGGTGAAGATAAAAAATGAATTAAGTATTTTCTAAGACTTTTAATAAGTTATTTAAAAACACTTTTTCTTCTTTCTTTTTCAAAGTTAAAATCTTCTCTTCTATGTCTTTTTTTACTTCATTTAAAGCTTTGGTACATTCAGTATATAGTTCATTTGACTCTTTTAGTGTTAAGTCACAACTTTCCATTGCAAATCTAATTAAATACTTCTTATCCCACCATTTTTTACTACCTAATAAATGTAAAGCAGGGATGTCATTTTTTATATAAAGAGTAGTGCATACAATATCAAAAGCGGGAGATATTGAAATATCATTAATATCCTTATAAAGTAAGGCAAAGTTTTTTAAATGAGCATCGCCATTTTTTACAAAGTGATTTATAACAATCATTTTAAATAATTGTTTAAGAGAACTCTTTTTATTTTTTTTAGAGGTGAATATTTTTATTGTTTTAGCAATTTTTTCGTATGAACCATCATATTTATTGTCTCTTTGTTTAGCTTGTAAAACACACATATCTTCAAAACCTAGATATTGCTTATCTTTTGTTATATCAAATCTTTTCATAATAAATAACTTGTGATCATCAGAGATATAGAATTCAGGAACAGTTATATTAGCTTTTCTAGCAATTTCCATACAATAAAATTCGTTTAATGCCAAATGCTTGTAGTCTTCACCCCAAGATTTAACAATATATTCATCTAATGACAAGGTGGCTTTATCTTGTACTCTTACTATTACTTTTGGTTGCACCCCTGATAAGACAGAAGATAAGGCAAATTTATTTACTAATTCATCAAATAATAGCTCATTTTTTGGATAAAGTAAGTTTTCTAGTTTTAATTCATTTTTTTCTAAAAGTTCATTTGTTTTATAATTTACTCTACCTTTAATATTTGTAGACATAAGTTTTAATAATCCAAAATCATCGGTTTTTGTTATCTTTGAGAAATGTTTTTTTATTATTGATAATAAATAACCTTCAGGTAAATGCATTTCAAAAATAGGGTGCAAAGATCTATTTATATAATTTTTTTGTCTAAATGGCATTGTTAAAGATATATAATTGTTTGTATCATCTACATTTTGATAATTATATATATATTCATCATTTTCAAAAGCTAAACTTCCAACTTTTTTTTCATGCACGTAAACTTCTAGATTAGTATCATTCTTCATTTTGTAAGTCCTCTAGAGTAGGAAAGGGTGATTTTTCTTTAAAACTTATTTCATTATCTAGGTAATCTAGTATTTGTAATACTTTTTTGATTCCTATATCATTTGTCTTTGCATTTTCTAATGAGGAGATTGTTGCTCTAGATATATTTAAATCTTCTGCCATTTCTTTTTGGGATATATTTTTTCTTTTTCTTAATAGGGCAACTTTTTTCCCAAAATCTTTATAATCCATTTTTACTCTTTTGTCTAAAATATTATACATTATAATATTAATATTAAACAATGTCAAATATATTAGTCACTAAAAATTACTTTTTAATTTATAATTGGTTTAACATTGTTAACCACAATATCAAAAACTTCATTTTTCTTTTTATTTATCCAGCCTGTTGTTTCATCATTGTAAATGATTATATTTGCTGTGTTTTTATCTTTAAACGGTCTCATGGCTCTTCCTATGATTTGTTGTAAACGTGCTGTATCTTCAAAAGGAGGGTAGGCTGGACTTGCACAAAATACATTTTTAATAGAAGGAATATCAGTACCTTCTCCTAGAAGTTTTGAAGTTCCTATTAATACGTAATCAGTGATTTTATTTTCAGTCAAGTCAGAAAATATTTCATTTCTTTCTTTTGCTTTTGTACTTGCATCAATATATAATACATTATATAAAGTTGATAACTCTTCTTTTAAAGTCAGTCCCAATTCAAGGGTATTTACTAAAATAACTGATTGATTAGCCTTAAACTTGTTTCTTTCAAGCTCTAGAGATTTTTTAATATCATTTAGTATTAATAATTTTCTTTTTTTTGATTTATCAATATTTTTCTTAAGCATTCCTAGTTTTATATTAAAATCTAATGTTCGCAAGTATTCTTGTTCTATATCGATTTTATAATGTGTATTTTTAAATCTTATATTGGGTTGTACTAAAAAGCCATTTTTATATAAATCAATAATATCAACACTTGCACTCTCTTCTCCAACTAAATCATAAAGCCTTTGCTCATTTTTGATATTATTTCTATATGGTGTTGCAGTTAGACCGTGTTTATACATGGCTGGAATTGAAGACACAACGTCATAATAAACACTTGCACTAGCTTTATGCATCTCATCACAAATAATCTGTGAGTATTTATCTTCTTTAACTCTTTGTAATGTTGCTTCATTGTTTAATGATTGCCATGTAGTGATTAATATAGGAGCTCCAAACTCTTTTTTTGAAGAGCTAAGTTCACCTATCATTGATGGATCAATATCTAAAATATCTTGAAATCTTTTTTTTGTTTGTTTTACTAAGTCATACTTAGGAACAATAAAAAGTGTTCTTATGTTTCTTTTTGCAATTAAATATGCAGCTATATTTGTTTTACCAGAACCTGTAGGAGCGTAAATATAACCCGTAAGTGTAGTTCGTGTAAATTTATCAATACAAACTTGTTGAAAATCTCGTGCTTTAAAATTTTTAATATTAATCGTTTCTTGATTTTCTATAATTTTACACTTATCTCTTGCAGGAACATTTACATTCCATTTTATATCACTACAAATATTCTTAAATTTACTTAGCAATTGCAAAACTTCTCCATAAGGAAAGATTTTTTCAATAGTTCCATCTATAAGTTTAACTTGTGATCCTATTATTAATTGCATTATATCTCCTAAGAATATTTAATTTCTGTAAGAGTATATATAAAGATTTTCTAATATTCTAAATTGATGACAATTTGTAATGTTTTTTTTAGAAATCAAAAAGAGATTCTTGTTTTTGATTAAATGGTTCTATGAGTTTATAAGCCTCTTTTACATAATAATCAAAGTCTAAAAACTCATAAGAAAAGTCTTCTATATTATTGCAAAGCTCTACTTTGTATCCTACGTTTATTCCTATTACTCTTTGCTGCGAATCTTTATTTAAAGCTGGAAGAATCTTTTTTAGAGGATATCCATTTCTACTTATAAAATATCTAATAGTATTAGGTAATGGCATATAGAATTTTTGTAGTGAGTAAATTTTTTCAAGAACTAAATCTATATTTTTTGTAGCTTTGAAGTTTAATAAAAAGTCATATTTATTTCTATGATTATATATAAAATCTTCAATTTTAATACCTTTTATTAGATATGCTTCAACTGCTTTTTGAACTACCAAAGAAGAGTGATTTTGATTCCATGCAAGATTGTATTTATATGCACCTATTTTTTTAGCTTCACCATTTTCTTTTAAAGCTATATAATTGTTTACATCTCTAATCCAAAGCTTTTCATATATTATCTCTTCTAATTCCAATCCTGTAAACTCTTGCCATTTATTTGATATATCTTCATATCTTGATTTATCTTTTTTTGCTATTCTAAATGTAAGACCATCTGTATTTGCTTGTATTAAAGATACCGTTTCTATTTGCATTAGTTTTTCAGCAAGCATACACAACATCAACTGTCCATTTATAGTAATATCCAAAGTCATCTTGAAGTCATAAAAAGGACTAAATTGGTTATTTGTATCTCCATATGTTGAATTTAGAGCTAGTTTTAGCATTTTGTTTTGAGAAGTACCTTTTTTATAAGAAAATCTCAAATCTCGAATCTCTTTATATATATCAACAAACTCAATTCCTAGATGTTCAGGATAAAGATTGTTTTGAATCACAATAGATGGATAATAGCTAGCCACATCAACATCTATGATTAAAAAATCTTCATTTTTATCATAAAACTTGCTTTCAACACTTCCATGTAAACCACCAGTTCCTAGATAAAAAGTAAAATTTTTGTAGTTTAAATGTAAAGATTGAGCTTCATTTTTAGAGTTTAGTGTGCAATATGAACTGAGTTCCTCTAAGTTTTCTTTACTGATATTTGAAAAAACTTCATTCATAGAGTTTGAATATTGCTTTTTAAGATACTTAAGTAGGCTTTGAAACTCTACTGTTTCAAAATTAATATAGTCAAAGATTATTTTGCTAAAGTCCAAAAAGTTTCTAATAGTCTGTTTTGGTTTACCATTTAAATAACATATATCTTTTCCAAGCTTTTCTTCAAGATTACGTATAAAGTACCTTTTACCTATTTTTGTATCGCTGTAATTGAGCATATTTTCATTGTATTTTAAACTTAAATCTTCTCTAAACTCTATTGCTTCCTTTGAATGCTCAAAGAATAATAAAGTAGCTTCAACATCGTGTTTATTGTATTTAATTAGATTGCCAAACTGCTCTGTTTTTATATTTTCGCCTATTTTAAAATCCAAGTCTTCAATTGAATCCATACACATATTTACTTCTAAAACTTTTAGACTTACTCTTGTAGCTTTATAATCAAAGTTGTGAATTTTCATAAGGTCAAGTTGACTTATTTTTAAAGTATTTTTATCTTCTTTATAAATGATATTATTTTTTATAAGTGAATCTGCAAAAAGAAATATTTGGTAAACTAGCTCTTTTATAGAATAATTTTTTGCATTCTTGTAAATAAATTGTAGTACTGCATAATCAAAGTTTAGATTATTATATCCTACTAATATTTTTTCATTTTTACTTAGCCATTCAAGTGTTTTTAAAAACTTTATTAAGTCATTTTCTCTTGTGCTTAATTCAAATACTCTTAACTCTTTACTTTTGGTATTTTGTATAACACAAGTAAATATATTGGGAAAGGTTTCCAAATCGTAGATATAATATTTCATAGTCTTGAATTATATTTAATATGTACTGTAGAGTTTCTTTATAAATAGTTTAATTTAAATACTTTTAGGTAAGATTGCAGTATAAATATAAAGGCACAAAATGGAAGGTATCCCTAAAACAGGAATTGAAAATAAACAAAACTCAAAATCTATAGAAACGCTGAATGATTTAGCAAAACTCGTAGATTACTCGTTTATGAATACTCTTAATAAAGACTTACAATCAACAGCAGATGGAATAGACCACAATCCTCGACAAGTTTTTTCAGGTCATTATGTTCCTGTAAAACCAACACCAATTAAAAATCCAAAATACATTGCACATAGCAAGAACTTATTTAAAGAATTAGGCTTTGCGAATAGTTTAGTAAAATCACCTGACTTTGTTAGTATGTTTTCAGGAGATATATCAAATGTACCAGAACCTATGAGCAAAGTAGGTTGGGCGTGTGGATATGCACTTTCTATTTATGGTAATGAGTATTATCAACAATGTCCTTTTGGTACTGGAAATGGATATGGAGATGGTAGAGCAGTTTCAGTATTAGAAGCTGTAATAAATGGTAAACGTTGGGAAATGCAATTAAAAGGTGGAGGGCGAACGCCATATTGTAGAGGTGCTGATGGAAGAGCAGTTTTAAGATCAAGTATACGTGAGTTTTTAGCACAAGAACATATGCACTCTCTTGGCGTTGCAACATCACGCTCTTTAAGTCTGTTTGCTTCAAACTCTGAAAAAGTTGATAGACCATGGTATTCACATGGTTCACATTCAAAAGATCCTGACATGATGATTTCAGAAGATATTGCTATTTCAACACGTGTTGCACCATCATTTATTCGTGTTGGTCAAATAGAACTTTTTGCACGTCGTGCTCGAAAAAACGAACATCCTAAAGCTATGGAAGAGCTAGAAAAGATTGTCTTACATTTAATTGAGCGTGAATATAGTGATGTTATTGATGAAAAGTTAAGTATAGAAGAAAAAGTAATATTATTAGCAAATGAGTTTCGTTCACGTCTTACAAAACTTGTAGCAAACTGGATTCGTGTGGGATTTTGTCAAGGTAACTTCAACAGTGATAACTGTACAGCTGGTGGCTACACATTAGATTATGGGCCTTTTGGTTTCTTGGATTTATTTGACCCTTATTATCAACCATGGAGTAGTAGTGGAGATCATTTTTCTTTTTTAAATCAACCAATAGCAGCAGAACAAAACTTTCATATGTTTTATACTGCTTTAAAAACTTTATTAAACTCAAAAGAAAAGTATTTAGATGAGTTAGAAGAAATTAGAAGTGGTTTTGCTGAAGTAATGCAAAATAAAATGGAAATGATGTGGGCTTCTAAACTTGGTCTTAGTACATTTGATAAAGAGTTATTTAATGAACTTTTATTTCTTATGGTTAAAACTTCAGTTGATTATACTGTTTTCTTTCGAGAGTTATCAAATATACCAAAAGATATAAATGCACTTAAAAAAAGTTTTTATGAATCAGTGCTTGATGAAAAGATAGAAAAACGTTGGGAGAAATGGTTAATAAAATGGAAATCTCTTATTGATACTGCTAAAACAAAAGAAGATTTATCTTCACAAATGAAACTTGTAAATCCAAAATACACTTTAAGAGAGTGGTTTTTAGTACCAGCATATTTACATGCACAAGAAGAGGATTATTCTTTAATAGAAGAACTTCAAGAAATAATGACAAATCCATATTCTGAACAATCAGATGAGATAAACAATAAATATTATAACTTAAAGCCAATAGAATTCTTTGAAGTTGGTGGAATATCTCATGTAAGTTGTTCCTCATAATAAACAAATTAAGTAACTAGGTAAACAATGCAAGAAACAGCTCTAAAAATATTAAAAACTGGTCAAAATGTTTTTTTAACAGGATCAGCAGGTACAGGTAAAACACATATATTAAATGAATTTGTTTTATATTTAAAGTCACGAAAAATTATTCCAACTATTGTTGCACCAACGGGAATTGCAGCATCACATTTAAATGGACAAACTATTCATTCTTATTTTAGCTTAGGAATTAGAGATAGTATTGATGAAAGTTTTATTTCAAATTTATTAGATAAAAAGTATCTTCAAACTAGATTTAAAAAATTAAAAATATTAATCATCGATGAAATCTCTATGGTAAGTCCTAATATTTTTAGCTCAATTGATAAAATTCTTAAAGCCTTTAAGCAAAGTAATAAGCCATTTGGTGGTATTCAAGTGATTCTTTCAGGTGACTTTTTTCAGTTACCTCCAATATCAAAAAATATTGATGGAAAAAGATTTGCATGGCAAAGTCCATCGTGGAAAGAGTTAGATTTACAGACTTGTTATCTAGAAAAAAAGTTTAGACAAGATGATAATCAACTTATTTTTGTTTTAGATGAAATAAGAAGTGGTCAAGTATCACAAAAAAGTCATGATATTTTAAATGCTAGACTACAAAAAGATTTAGATATAGATTTTACACCTACAAAACTTTATACTCATAATATGGATGTTGATAGAATTAATAATGATGAATTAAGAAGTATTGATAAGGAATCACAACTTTTTAAATATACAAGCGAGGGTGCAAAAGGTAATATTGAAAAGTTATTTAAATCAGCTTTAGTTCAAGAAGAATTAATACTTAAAAAAGATGCTGTTGTAATGTTTATTAAAAACAACCCTGAAAAATATTATATAAATGGAACAACTGGTGTAGTAATTGATTTTACAAAAGATGAACAAAAGCTTCCAATTGTAAAACTTTCAAATGGTTATGTCGTAAAAGTAGAATATGAAGATTGGTCAATAGAAAATGATTCAGGAAAAGTTCAAGCAAAAATATCTCAAATACCTCTAAAACTTGCTTGGGCTATTACTATTCATAAATCTCAAGGTATGACACTTGATGCTGCACAAATAGATTTATCAAAAACTTTTGAAGTAGGGCAAGGTTATGTAGCTTTATCAAGAATTAAAAATATTGAAGGGTTAAAACTCATGGGATTTAATGATAATGCCCTAAGTGTTGACCCTTTGATATTAAGTATTGATCCTAGAATAAAACAAGCATCAGTAAAAGCAGCAAATAAAATAGAAGCTTTTGAAGAAAATCAACTAAATGCGATGCAATTATCATACATACAAAAACTTGGTGGAACAATAGACAAGAAAGAGATAGATAAAGAAAAAGTATTATTAAGTAAAGAGCCTAAAATAGAAGAAAAAATAGCAAATCATATTAAGACAAAAAACCTAGTTGAAACATCTTCAAATCTTGAAGATTTAGCAAAAAATGCTGGCTTTACAGTAGCAACAATTATGAATCATTTAAGTTTAATTAAAAAAGAGGATATTGATTTTGATATATCAAAATATATGCCAAGTCTAAATACAATTAACCTAGTTAATAAAGCTATTGAGCAAATTAAAGAAACAAATCATGATGAAGATTTTTCAGAAGATGGAAAAATTAGATTAAAAGCAATATTTACTAAACTTGATGAAAAAATAACTTATAATGATATTAAAATGGCTATTTTATAGAAAAGCCCAAATAAGCCTTAAAGAACTTTTGTTGTACACTTTTATACTAAAAACGTCATATAGAGGAAATATAGAGTGAAAAAAATTTTACTTACAAGTTCAATAATAGCAGCAGCCTTATTTTTTAATGGTTGTGAAGAAAAACAAAATAAAATAAATAGATACTTACAAAACTGGACAGGTGTAAATGGTGTACTTGAAGTTTATGCTGGTGAGAAGTTAATAAAAAGATTTATAAAAATTGATAAGCTTTCAACTGCAATTTCAACTGATGGTAAAGAGTCAAGAGCATATAGATATGGATATGGTTTCCTAGATGAAAATCTTGATTTTAAAAAAGATGCAAATGAAAAGAAAGTTTATTTTGAAGTTTCTGATTATTCAACTTATGTATTCTTTGAAAATCCAAATCCGTAGGTAATGCAAATGAAAAAATATTTATTTTTAATTTTATGCTCATTGTTTTTTTCTTCATGTGCAACATGGACAGGAATAAAACAAGATAGTTCAACTGCATGGGAAGTTATAAAGGATTTATCATCTGATACTTGGGAAGTTACAAAAGACACTTCTTCTGATATTTATAATGGAACAAAAGAAAAAGCAGATGAATTAATGAAGTAGTTAAATTTATTAATCTTAACTTTTTTAAAAAGTTTTGATTAATGGAGCTGGTGAAGGGACTTGAACCCCCGACCTGCTGATTACAAATCAGCTGCTCTAGCCAAGCTGAGCTACACCAGCA